>Ga0137309_100306_pt2 | contig 25197 bp, 24 predicted proteins | sample NAcewiD2O_June_FD_97179 | JGI IMG/M metagenome (GOLD analysis project Ga0137309, IMG submission 97179) | Mouse cecal microbial communities from Vienna, Austria - N-Acetylneuraminic amended D2O_June | ecosystem: Host-associated > Mammals > Digestive system > Large intestine > Cecum | place... | reverse complement strand
TGAGCTTGCCGCTCGAATCGGCTTTTCATCTGTCAAAATCGAACGATTGCTACAAAATCCGCAAAATGTGACAATCAACGATGTCAAAAAAATTTGCGATGGGCTATGTACCACACTGGGTGAATTCTTCTCCACGCCAGAGTTTGACGGGCTGGAGCAGGAAATTCAATAAAAGAGCGCTACCTGGGGCGGCGCTTTTTTCTCCCCGTCCGCATATAGTATAGCACATCTCTCCGAAATACGCAAGTGCGTATACGCAGCCGCAGATAAGCCAATACAATTGCCTAGAGGTGATTGTATGCTTGTCAAGGACGCGGTTGCGGCCCGGTTTACCCAGCTTTGCCAAGAGCGCGGCATTAAGCCCAACGAACTGGCTACTACTTCTGGCGTTACCCCCTCTACGGTCTACAGCATGTTGGACCCTAAACGGCGGGATGTAACCATCACGGTAATTAAAAAGCTCTGCGATGGCCTGGAAATCACCCTGGGACAATTTTTCTCCACGCCGGAGTTTGACGGGCTGGAGCAGGAAATTTGTTAAGCTGTTTTTCCGGTTAACCCTATAGAGTTATTTTAACTCTATAGGGTTAACTTTGTCAAGATTTTTCTTGTATCCTCGTTCTATATGATTTTGGAACGAGGTGATGTAAATGAAAGTCGGTGAGGCCGTGGCCCAGCGGATTCTGGACCTCTGTCAGACGCGGAACATTTCCATCAATAAGCTGTGCACCATCAGCGGGGTTACCCAATCCACCATCAACAACATCGTCAGCGGCAGAAACGCCAGCACCACTGTTGCCACGGTTAAAAAGCTCTGCGATGGCCTGGAAATCACCCTGGGACAATTTTTCTCCACGCCGGAGTTTGACGAGCTGGAGCAAGAAATTCAATAGAATGTTTTGGTAAAAGAGCGCTGCCTGGGGCGGCGCTTTTTTCTTTCTCTTTTTTACCGCTTTGTTTTTGCGAATTTATTATACGTCAAAAGACACTAAAATGCAAGGCTTTTCCGAAGTATAATAAACGCAGGAAATAAGCAAGGAGGTGGACAAGTGGAAGATGTGCTCGAGGTGATTACACGCCTGCGCCTGGCGCGAAAGTGGAGCGAGTATGAGCTGGCCAAAAACACCGGCATCCCGCAGTCCACCATCTCAACTTGGTACCGCAAGGGGCAAGTGCCCACCCTGCCCAGCCTGGAGAAAATCTGCGCGGGCTTTGGCATCACCCTCTCCCAGTTTTTCTCCCAGGGAGAAGAGGCGGTGTCCCTTACAGCGTCTCAGCGGGAGCTGCTGCGCTGCTGGGCCGCGCTGAACAGCACCCAGCAGGAGCTCTTTTTGCAGCTGTTCCGGAACATCCCATAAAAACCAAAACCCCCAGCGGGCCGTTGCAGCCACGCTGGGGGTTTCTATTTATAAACATAACGATGCCCGCTGGCTAAGGCCCATGCCTCTTGCCGGGCAAAGCCGCGGCCTACATGCTCTCCGGAGCCGTAACCTTAAAGAGGGCCAGGGCATTTTCCAGCACCGTTTTGGCAGAGGCGCACAGCTGCAGGCGGGCCGCGCTCAGGGCGGGCTCCACGCCCTTCACCCGGCAGGTGTTGTAGAATTTGTGGAACAGAGTAGAAACATTCACCACATAGCGGGTGATGCGGGCCGGGTCCATGCTGCGGGCCGCGCCGGTCACCTCATCGGTGTAGCCGGAAAGCAGCCGGATGAGCTCCAGCTCTTCCGGGGCCTCCAGCAGGGCCAGCTCTTCCAGCGTACAGGGCCGGGGCTCCACGCCATCCGCGGCCAGATTGCGCAAAATGCTGCAAATGCGGGCATGGGCATACTGCACATAGTACACCGGGTTCTGGGCGTCCTCTTTCACAGCCAGGTCCAGGTCAAAGTCAATTTTGGTGTTGGGCTCGTAAGAGTTAAACAGGAAGCGGGCCGCGTCAATGGGCACCTCGTCCAAAAGGTTGGCCATTGTGATGGCCTTGCCGCTGCGCTTCGAGAGCTTCACGGCTTGGCCCTCCCGCACCAGGTTGACCATCTGCATCAGCACCACCTTTAGGCGCTCCGGGTCCAGCCCCAGGGCGGCAATGGCGGCTTTCAGCCGGGGCACATAGCCATGGTGGTCCGCCCCCAGCACGTTAATGGCCGTGTCGAAGTTCCGGGTTACCAGCTTGTCGTAGTGGTAGGCAATGTCCGGCACAATATAGGTGGGCACCCCGTTGGAGCGCACCAGCACAAAGTCCTCGCTGCCAAAGGCCTCGCCCTTAAACCACAGGGCCCCTTCTTTCTCATAGGTGAAGCCTTTCTCCTTCATCAGCTCCACCACCCGGCCCACGGCCCCGTTTTGGTGCAGGGTGGACTCGTGGAACCAGTTGTCATACTCCACCCGGTAGCGCAGCAGGTCGTCGTGCAGCACCTGAATATTCTTGGGAATGGCATAGGCGGTCAGGGCCTTACGGCGGGCCTCCCCGTCCAGACCCACCAGCTCGTCCCCGTGAAGCTCCGCAAAAGCCTTGGCGTTCTCGGTCACGTCCGCTCCCAGGTAGCCGTCCTCCGGGAAGGGGAAGCTTTCGTCAAAGAGCTGCATGTACCGGGCCTCAATGGACAGGCCGTAGCGGTTCACCTGGTTGCCCGCGTCGTTGACGTAGAACTCCCGCTGCACCTGATAGCCCGCCGCTTCCAGCACAGCGGAAAGGGCGTCGCCCAGCACGCCCCCCCGGGCGTTGCCGATGTGCATGGGCCCGGTGGGGTTGGCAGACACATACTCCACCAGCACCCGCCTGCCCTGGCCCAAAGCGCTTTTGCCATACTCCGTCCCCAGGGCCTCAATGTCCTGGAGCACCTGGCCGTAAAAGCCCGGCTCATAGGTAAAGTTGAGAAAACCCGGCCCGGCGATCTCGCATTTCTGGAAAAAGCTTCCGGTCAGGTCCAGGTGCGAAACAATGGCCTCCGCGATCTTCCGGGGCGCGGCGTGAAAGGCCCGGGCTCCGGCCATGGCCGCGTTGCAGGACCAATCTCCATGCGCCCGGTCGCCGGGAACCTCCAAAACAATTTCCGGCGGCTGGGCCTGGGGCAGCTCCCCGGCCTCCACAGCCTGGGCCAGGGCGGCGGAAACCGCCTCCCGCAGCTGGCCCCGGGCTTTTTCTACCAGTTGAGACATAATCTATCGTTCCTTTCAACTTCTAAATAATTTTTTCTGCGGCCAATGCGCTGTGCCCGCGGCGGGCCGAACCCCTGGCGCCTCCGCCCCTTTGGCGCCAAGCCCGCCCCTAAAGGGGAGGCGGCGCCAGGGGGCTTACCTCCACCCGCAGCTCGTTCTGGCTGGAGAGGTTGGAATCCACATCCAGCGTGTATTTAATTACCATATACCCCCCGTCCCGGCCCAGCTCCATGCTCAGCTCGCTGGTAAACACCCCTAGGGTCAAGGGGCCGAAGCCCGTGTCGTACATGCACAGATGCCTCCGGCCCTCCTCCAAAATCAGCCGGGTGGCCGAGCCCCCCCGCATCATGGTTACCTTGCCGGGCTCCACCTTCAGCACCGCCGTATGGGAAACGCGGGGGTCGTCCTCATCGTATTCCTTATAGGCGATAAAGCTGGCCTTGTCCTTGACTGTGTAGGTGCCGGTGGTAGACAAAGTTACCTCGCCGCTGTCCTCCTCATAGAACTGCCTGCCCGTAATGTTGATCACATAATCTTCCCGCAGCACATTCCCCGCCTCCTTTCACGTCTTAACATTCTCCTTAAACATCCGAAAGCGCCGGGCCCGCTGGAAAAACCGGCTCACTCTCCGTTTTCGATGTCAATGCGCCGCCCCGCCACGCTGTGGCCCAAAAACAGCTCCGCCACCGCGCCGAAATCCTCCGGCGCGTCCGTCACATAATACTCCGCCTGCCGCCTCTGGTCCGGGCCGCAGAGCAGCCCGTGTTCTTCCAGGAACTCCGCCATCGACAGCGCCGCCTCCCTGCCGCTGTCGATGAGCGCCGTGTCCGGGCCCATCACCTGTTGGATGGTCCGCCGGATAATAGGGTAATGGGTGCAGCCTAAAATCAGCGCCCCCACCCCGGCCTCCCGCAGGGGGGCCAGGTAGCGCTCCGCCGCCAGCCGAGTAATGGGGTCCTCCGGGTCCACAAAGCCGCTTTCCACCAGGGGCACGAACAGGGGGCAGGCCTGGGAGAACACCTCCAGGCCCGGGTCCAGCTCCTTGAGGGCCCGCAGATAAGAGCCGCTGGCAATGGTGGCGCTGGTGCCGATCACTCCCACCCTCCGGTTGCCCGCGGCCCGGGCCGCCGCCCGGGCGGTGGGGGATACCACGTCGAAGTAGGGCACGGGCAGCGCGGCCCCGATGTCGGCGGCGGTGGAGCTCACCGTGCCGCAGGCGGCCAGCACGGCCTTCACGTTGTGGCGCAGCAAAAAGTTCATGTCCTGCCGGGCATAGCGGCGCACGGCCTCCCGGCTCCGGCTTCCATAGGGCACCCGCCCCGTGTCGCCGAAGTAGACGACGCTCTCCCCGGGCAGGACCAGCTCCAGCTCCTTCACGGCGGTCAGGCCCCCCAGCCCGGAGTCGAACACGCCGACTGGCCGGTTATCCATGGGCCCCGCCCGCTTTCTCCAGGGCCAGCTCCACCAGCCGGTCCAGCAGGGCCGGGTAGCTCAGGCCGCAGGCGGTCCAGAGCTTGGGGTACATGCTGATGGAGGTAAAGCCCGGCAAGGTGTTAATCTCGTTGAGCACCACCTCGCGCTCCCCTTCGGTAACGAAGAAGTCCACCCGGGCCAAGCCCGAGCAGCCCAGCAGCCGGTAGGCCCGCACGGCGGTCTGCCGGATCTTCTCCGCCACGTCCTCGGGAATGCGGGCGGGGATGTACAGCTGGCTGGTGCCGTTGATATACTTGTCGTCGTAATCGTAGAACTGGGCCGAGGCCCCGATCTCGCCCACCATGGAGGCCTGGGCGCTATCGCCCTGGCCCAGCACGGCGCACTCCACCTCCTGGCCCTTCACGCCCTCTTCCACCACCACCTTGCCGTCCTCCCGGACGGCCTTCCGAATGGCGGCGTCCAGGTCCTCGGGGCGCTCCACCTTGCTGACGCCCACGGAGGACCCGGCGTTGGCGGGCTTGACGAACACTGGAAAGTTAAGCCTGGCCTCGATCTTGTTTCGAATGGCCTCCGGCGCGGCGGCATAGCGGTGGGCATAGAACCACAGGTAATGGGCCTGCCGGATGTCGGCCGCGGAGAGCAGCGTGTGGGTCACGGCCTTATCCATGCACACGGCGGAGCTGAGCACCCCGCAGCCCACATAGGGCACGCCGGAAAGCTGGAACAGCCCTTGAATAGACCCGTCCTCGCCGTTTTTGCCGTGCAGGGCCGGGAAGACGCAGTCAATGGGAATGACCCGGGCCCGGTCCCCTTCCAGGGCTACCAGGCCGTGGACCTGGGGGTCCGGGGCCAGAAAGGCCGGAACCCCCTTCTCCTGCCAGGAGCCGTCCTCCAGCCCGGAATAGGGGCCCTCATACAGCAGCCAGCGGCCCTCCTTGGTAATGCCGACGGGATAAAGGCGGTATTTTTCCTGATCCAGATTCTCTAAAATGGACCGGGCGGACATCAAAGATACCTCGTGCTCGGAAGACTGGCCGCCGAACAGGACGGCCAGGGCGCGTTTTTCACTCATTGGGAAATCACCCTCGATTCTCGCTAAAATAAGGGATGGCAGCGGTCTCTCTGCATTATACTATAGCGGGGCGGAATTATCAACCTTTGGGACGGAGAAAGTTCCGGTTTCGCCGGAAGCGGAAGCGGGACAAGCCCGGAAAGCCGCGCTCCAGGGCCTGCCCCGCTGGGGAAAGGAATTGGGAAAAATGAAGATAGATGGATTCTGTAAAAGCAAATGGAGCGCGGGAATAAATGTCCCCTAGCTTGGCAAAGCCAATGCCAGCGCCTTTTCAACCGCTTCCAAACAGTCCCCGTACAGGGGCGCGGCGTATTTGCCGTGGCGCTCAATGCGCCCATCCGGGGCGAGTTTCACCTCTTCCAACAGGTCATCGTTCTCTGTGTAGGTCCAGCGCAGCCGGTAGCGGAAGGCCGCGTCCTCGGGGCAGTCCTCCTCCACCCGGAAATCCATCCGGGCGAAATAGTCCGTCAGCTCCTCCTTGGGCTCCGGGTCCGTGACCACCACGGTCCCGCCGGTTTCCAGGTCCTCAATCCACAGCTTCTCCGCCGGGTACATGCACTCATAGTACAGGGAGATCACCGGAGAAACCCCCGGGACCGCGCCCTCTCTCAACGCCTCCATCCACTCCCTGTCAAAGAGGACGCCGCCCCAGTCCGCCCAGTCCGGATGGCGGTAGTGGTCCCGGTACACCCGGCCGTCCCAATAGGCGGCCTGGGCCAGCACCTGGCCCTCCCGGTCAAAAAAGTCCACCCGGCCCTCAAAGCGCGGCCTCTCCCCCGGAAAGGCCGACCATCCCGCAAACCGGTGGGTGGGGTAATGGCTCTCCTCATCATACGTGCCCAGCTCGGGACGGAGGTGGTTCAGGCTGTCCGTCAGCTCCCCAATCAGCTCCCGGTCCTCCACAACCACCCCGCCGTAAATGATGTACGCCACGCGTTCCGGATCAATGTCCCGGGGGTCCGGCTCCAGGGCGGGGAGTTCCCGCCCTCCGCAGGCCGCCAGGCTCAGCGCCAGCAGGGCGCATAAAATCCAAAGAGCCACTGGTTTCATAGAGTCCCCCTCCTTCCGGCTATTCCGGCGGCAGGTCCCGGTAGGAGACCCCTGGGTGGCCGGCATAAGGACCGTCCTGGTCCAGCAGGGCGTTTATCAGCTCCATATTGATGGTCTTTCCGTCCATGGCGGTGGCCAGGTAGCCGTTATCCCCAGCGAATGCCACCGTCTTTTGATCCCGCACGCACACAGTTATTTCCGCTGGGGTGAAATAGTCTTCCTCCGGCCGGCTCCAATGGACAAAGCACCGGCCGTCATCCGCCTCATCCCAGGCGCTGCCCGTCACATGGCCCTGCACCCGGAATTCCATGGTCCCCATGTTCTCCGCAAGCCGCTTCACCAGCTCCGGGTCTGTCACCTCTGCCCGATACGTGCCCAGCCCGTCTTCGATCTGTACTTTTTCCGCATTCAGCGCGCCTTTCAGGGTCAAAATGGGGTCCGTGTCCCAGCGCTCCGCTTCGGGCAGCTCGTTGACCAGCCGCTCATAGCGGTCCGTGTCAATGGTCCCGCCCACCACCTGGTAGCGGAAGCGCGGGGCCAAGATACCCTCGCCGCCCGCGTTGGTGGAGAGCCAGCCTATGCGGCGGCCCTGGCTGTTGTACCAGGTGACGTTGTACTGCGGGCAGCCAGCCCACCCGGCATAGGGCTCGCCCCGGCGGTACTCCAGGCTGTTGACCTCTTCGGTGAGCTGGGCCAGCGCCTCGCCGTCCACCCGCACCTCCTTTTGCCCATACCCCCGGAGGATCAGCCACTCCGCGTCCTCAATCTGGAACAGCTTCTCCGGCTCAAACTCCTCCGGCTTGCCCTCCAGCACCCGGCGGATGCGGTCCAGGTCCAGGTCGCCGCCGCCATGCTGGTCGTTGGTGTAAAGCTCCCCGTTAATGATGGCATAGTTCTCGGTGATGTTCTGGTACTTATACAGGCAGTCCCCGTCCTCGTCCAGGAACATCACGTCGATGCCGCTGCCCTCATAGTCCTCGGGGACCGTTCCATCCTCCACCTTGTAATAATGGTTGTAAATATAGAGCCGCCCAAACCAGGAGGAAACCGGGTCCTCCTGGCCGTCATAGGCCTCCACATCGGCGGTGCGGCCCTCCGCATCCCGGAACCGGATGCCGCGGACCAGCGCCATCCGCTTTTCCAGGTCCTCTTTTAGGGCCTCCTGCGCATAGTACTCCGGCTTGGGCGAGGCATCCACCCGGACCGTGCGCTCCTGGTGGTCATAGTTGACCCAAGCGCCCAGCTTTTCCGCAAAAGCCCGCACCGGGGCATAGGTGGAGCCCTCATAGACGAAAACAGGCAGCTCCTTGCCGTTGGCGTCCCTGGGGGCAAAGGGCTCGCCCTCCACCTCTATTTTCACGTCCTGGCTGACGCGGATGCTCTGCTCCCCCGCCGACACGCCCAGCCCTGTGCCAGCCGCCAGCAGGCAGCACAAAAAACCTACCGCAAAGCTGATGAAAGTTCTTTTCCGCATGTTCTTCTCCTTTCTCCCTTGGGAGGCCTTTCCAGACCCCTCTTTTCTTGTAGGCTTATATAGTAAACGCACTTGAAAATCGGTATTTCCTGATTTTCAAGCAGGGCGGCGCGGGCGTACCCGTGCCGCTAGGTTCAAAAGAGGCATCACCTCTTTTGAACCGCGTTAACTATACCTTAATAATCGTCATTTTTTGAGAAATATTTAGCGAAAACGGAAAATTTTACATAAAAAAGCCAGCGCCGCCTGTTGCTTTCAGGGCGCTGGCCTCTCTTTTTATTTTTGCTTCCGCATCTTCTCCCCAATGAAGCGGGCAAATTCTTCCGCCTCGCCCTGGGTGAAGCCGTACTGGTCCACCATGTAGGCGTTGTCCGGGCCATAATAAAGGTAAAGGTACTGGCCCTTGCGGCGCAGGTCTGTCAGCTGGAAATAGGGCACCACGCTGGCCGCCTGAATGCCCGACACCCGGAAAGCCTCCGGGTAGAACACATAGTGGGCTGTCTGAGAGGGGCCCCGGCCATAGACCTTCCGCTGAATCTTCTCAATAGAGGTGGGCATAAAAGCCAGCTTGTACGCATAGTAGCCGGAAACCGCCACCGCCGCCAGCTTCATCCACCACTCGCTGTCAATGAGGAAGGCCGCGGAGACCATAATCACACAGGTCAGCGCGCCAAAAATCAGCTCGCCCATGTTCTTCACCAAGGCCTGATACATGCTGAAATGGTGGATGGCCTCCTTGGTGCAGTCCGTGTCGTTGGCGAACAGGGGCTGGCCCTCCACCTCATTGGGACCGTGGGTCTTGTGGTACTCGCTGAGCTGCTCGGCCAGCTGGGCTTTTTTCTTCTTGTCGGACTTATTTTTTAGAGGCACATAGATCAAGGGCGCCACCACGGCAGCCAGCATCAGCCCCAGCAGAAGCAGGCTGTTCCGCAGATTGGCCATGTCCGCCTCGGGCTTGTCCAGCACCTGGGTAAACTGGATGGACCCCACCAGCTCCTCCAGCGCCCGCGCTTCCTCCGGCTCAATGGGGTCCGCGTTGCCGAACAGGTGGAAGTTCAGAGCATAGCCGTTGATGATGGTCCCATAAATCAGCTCATGAAGCTCCTGAGTCTGGGTCCCCTCATCCTCTGTGGGGAGTAGGTCCAGCTGGACCCGGTAAAACAGGTAGTCCCCCACTGGAAACCAGCTCTTGTCCAGGGTCAGGCTCTCGCTGTTGGATTGCAGAAGCTCCTCCAGCACCTTGTCCTGTTCCTCCTGGCTCAGCAGCCGCAGGTCGAAAACAGACTTGGCATAGTCGGACTGCTTGCGGATGAGGGACAGGGCTTTGCCGCCCTCCTTGGGCGCCAGCTCCACCAGAACCCCCATTTCCTGGTACTCCTTCAGCTTGGCGGCCGCGTCGCCAATGCCAGCCAGGGCCCAGACCGGGTCGTCTTCCGGTGTGGAGGGGGTAAACTGGTAGAACCCATCGGGAATTTCCAGGGTGAAGTCCGGCCCGGACCAAGTTTGGGCCCCGGCGCTGACGGGCAGCAGAACCCCCAGCAGGAGCACTGCCAGTACTAACGCGATTTTTTTCATAATAAATGATTCCGCCTTTCTCCGGGGCTGCTGGGCCCTGGCTGTCTTGGTAGCGTTGTGGCTTTGGCCTCACTCCATGGTGATAATATGCCGGGGGCAGGCTTCGGCGCATTTGCCGCAGCCCGTGCACTTCTCCGGGTCCACCTGGGCCAGGCCGTTCTTTACGGTTACGGCCTCAAATTCGCAGGTCTTCTGGCACTTCATGCAGCCAATGCAGCCCACCTTGCAGCTCTGCATGGTGGCCTTGCCCTTGTCGCAGCTGGAGCACCTCACCACCGCCCGGGGCTTCACCGGGGCCAGATGAATGAGCCCCTTGGGGCACGCGCCCACGCATTTGCCGCAGGCCACGCATTTTTCCGGGTCTACAAGGGCGACCCCATTGCAGACCTCCACCGCGCCGTACCCGCAGGCGGCGGCGCAGTCGCCCAAGGCCAGGCAGCCAAAGCGGCAGCTGGAGGCTCCCCCGGCCAGCTGCACGGCGGCGGAGCAGCTGGAGAGGCCATCGTAGATCATTTTGTCCTGGGTGTTGTCCGCGCTGCCCATGCAGTGGACCACCGCCGCTTTGCGCGTCATCTCCACCGTGCCGGAGCCTAAAATCTCCCCGCACTGGGCGGCCACAGCGGCCCCGCCGGGGGAGCACAGGCCGGGGCTTGCCTCGCCCTTGGCCATGGCGGCGGCATAGCCAGGGCAGCCGGAGTAGCCGCAGGCCCCGCAGTTGGCCCCGGGCAGAACCGCCTCCAGGGCCTCGGCCTTTTCGTCCTTGGGCACCGCCATGACGATGGAGGCCACCGCCAGCACCACGCCGGCCAACAGGCCGATGACGCCCACAATGATAATCGGTGTTAGGATATCCATTTTTCTCACTTTCCTTGCTCGGGGCCCGCGCCCCGTTATTTTTGCGTTAACTTTCGGCCAGCATCATTTTTAGGGTGGTGTAGCACTTGTCACAGGCCTTGCGGATGTCCTCATCCGTGAGAGCTTCGCCATCGTATACCCGTTTCATCAGCTCCGCCATCATCTGGTCGATCTCACGGTCTACATTGCTGGTAAAGTAGGCATAGCCAATGCTCTCCCGGGCTTCCTTCAGCAGCTCGCGCTGGGTGTTGCCCAGGGTTTCAATATACTTGTACCGGCCCTTGGAATTGCTTAAAAGCCCTGTATGCACTGGCACCAAGCCCTCGCCTGCCAGGTAGAAGAAGGTCATCTGCTCAGAGCTGTACTTGTAGGTCTCGGCTGGAATCCAAAAAGCCTCTTGGCTGAGAAAGTCCTTGCTCAGCAGGCAGTCCACAATGAAGAAAGCGTCCTCCGGATGCTTGGTGTTTTTGTTGACGGCGCACCAGGTCTCAATAGGGGCGTTAATCTGCCCCTTCTCGTTGTGGAACACGAAGGATGTGAAGGCGGCGTCCTCCACAGGGGGATACCCGGCCCAGTAGCCTACAAAAGCCAGCATTTTTGACAGGGAATCCACATAGCTCCCGCTTGCGGCCTCTTTCAGATGAGGGACAGCCTGGGCATACAGGTTTACCGCCTCCTTGCAGCGTTGAAAGAACGTTTCCTGGTCCAGGAGCAATTCTTCCTTCTGGTTGTCCGCCACCTGTCCAAAGCACATATTTCGAAAACGGGTGAACCGCAGGCCAAAGCCATATGCCTCCAAGATATACTCGTCCTGTCCGGCTATCGCGACGCCTTCGTCCCAGCTGCCGGGCAGGCTCCCGGGATCCGCCTCTTTGACTACGACCGCCTGGTCCAGCTGGTAGAACATAGGCAGAACCACTTGGCCCTGGTCATTGCGCCCGGCTGCCATTACGGCGGGGTCCAGCTTGTCGAATTCCATAAACTGGGCATCCTCAATATACTGGTCCAAAGGCAGAAATAGCCCCTTTTTCATGGCGCTCTCCGGGTTTTGGAAGAGAGTGTTCTCCGGTGCCATCGTTTCGCCTTCATAACAATCGATTCCATAGCCAAAGCCGGACATCAGAAACACATCGGGCCCAGCCCCGGCGGCAATCTCCGTGCGGATATGGGTCAGCTCCGCGTCATAGCCCTTATCCACATCGGGCAAAATTTCCAGCTGGACCTCTATGCCGCTGGGAGTACCGCCAAAATGCTTGAGGATGGTCTGAAACGTCTTTTTGCCCTGGCGGGCCTGAGAAGGCTTCCCCATCAGCTCGCTGCGGCAGTCCATATCCGTCACCACCCGCAGAACATCCTTGCCTGCATTTTCTTCCGCTTCCGCCGAGGCCCCGGCTTGCGCGGCTTCCTTCTGGATTTCGGCCATGGTCTTGGACTGGCCGCTCTCCTCCCCCGCGCTCTGGCATGCGGCCAGGGGCAGGCAGAGCAGCAGGGCCAGCAGCAGAGCTATGCACTTTGCTTTCATATCATCGTACCGTTTTTTTGTAATGCGTTCATATTTTGTTTCTCCTTTCAGGGCCGGCTCTCCGCCAGCATCCTTTTTGTGGCACGGGGAGGGGGCCTCCTTACCCCGCCAGCCGGTCCACCACGCCGTTAAACCCTAGGAAGGACACCGCCACCAGGGAGGCCGCCACCAGCGTGATGGGCAGGCCCTGGAAGGTCGCGGGGATGTCGCAGTCCTCCAGGCGCTCCCGCACCCCGGCGAACAGCAGCATGGCCACCAAAAAGCCAATCCCGGAGCCGAAGGCGTTTACCAGCGACTGCAAATAGCCGAAGCTGGGGTCTGCCGCGCCCTTTTCCAGCACCAGCATGGTCACGCCCAGCACCGCGCAGTTGGTGGTAATCAGGGGCAGGTAGATGCCCAGGGAGTTGTACAGGGGCGGCATGTACTTCTTAAGGGCCGTCTCCAAAAGCTGCACCAAGGCGGCGATGACCAAGATGAACACCAGGGTCTGCAAATATTCCAGGCCGTTGGGCGCCAGAATATAGGTGTAAATGGGCCAGGTCACCGCCGTGGCGATCACCATGACCACCGTGACGGCGCAGCTCATGCCAAAGGCGGTGTCCAGCTTTTTGGAGACGCCCAGAAACGGGCAGATGCCCAAAAACTTATTGAGCACATAGTTCTCTGTCAAAATGGCGGCCAGGAAAATGGCCACCAGCGAACGGATGGTTTGCGCGTCCATTCTATACCTTCTTTCTTATCCCCCGCAAAGCCAAACATTTTGTGGTTTTACGAAGCAAAATTGCGGTCTTTTAAACCGGAAAACGAAACTTGAAACGTTGGAGTGGGATGTGGTTTTTGGGAAGAGTAATACGGAGTGGCCTCCGGCGGCTTAGGGGCGCTGCCCCTAAGAGCCCCGCAACCTTTGTAAAGGTTGACGAAACTTTTCGTGTTGCGCTCAGCCAGCTTTCTTCTCTACTTCTTCACTTTTGAACAACTATTCGCCAACGGGCAGTGGGAACAGCCCATGGATTCCGGGGCCTTGCCCTCCGCCGAGAGCTTGCCCGCCAGGGCGATGAGCATCCCGAACACGAAGAAGCCCCCCGGAGGCAGCAGGAAGATAATAATGGGCTCCATGAACCCGGAGAGAACGGGCAGGCCGAACACGGTCCCGGCGCCCAAAAGCTCCCGGATGACGCCCATGGCCAGCATGGCGGCGGTAAAGCCCACGCCCATGCCCAAACCGTCGATGATGGAGGGCAGAATCTTGTTTTTGCTGGCGAACATCTCCGCCCGGCCCAAAATGATGCAGTTGACCACAATCAGGGGCAGGAACACGCCCAAAGCCGTGTCCAGGGCCGGGGAGAAAGCCTTAATGAACATCTGCACAACGGTGACAAAGCCGGCGATCACCGTAATAAAGGCCGGAATGCGCACCTTGTTGGGGATCACGTTGCGCAAAAGAGAGATGACCGCGTTGGAGCACACCAGCACAAAGGTGGTGGCCGCGCCCATGCCGATGGCGTTGCTGGCCGCTGTGGTGACTGCCAGAGTGGCGCAGCAGCCCAGCATCAGCCGCAGCACCGGGTTTTCGATGATAATGCCTTTTGTAAACTCATGCAAAAGGCCCTTTTTCTTCTCCATGCTCAGTTGCCTCCTTCCGACTGATAGGCGTTCTGGTACTGCTCTATGGCCGCGTTCACGGCGTTGGTGACCGCGGTGCTGGTGATGGTGGCCCCGGTCATGGCCTCGACCTCCCCCTCCTGGGGAGCCTGGAACTTTACCACCTGGATGCCGCCGGTAAGGTTGTCCACCGGCTGGCCCTTGTACTGGTCCCGGAAGCCCTCCTTCTCCGCGTTGGCCCCCAGGCCCGGGGTCTCGCTGTGGCTTAGGACGATCACGCCGGTAATCTCGCCCCCGGCGCTGACGCCGGTCATCACCTTTACGGTGCCGCCATAGCCTTTCCCCTCGGTCTCGAACACATAGCCAACGGCCTGTCCGGCACTGTCCAGACCGGCGTAGTGGCCGTCCCGCTCTTCAAAGCTCTCGGCCCCGGGGAGCGCCACCATGCGGCTCTCCTCCGCCTTTTGGGCCGCGGCTTGGGCGATGCGGTCCTTGGTCAGCAGATTGGTGCCCGCCAGGGCGGCGGAGACCAGAACGCAGATGACAAAAAGGATTGCCGCCGGTTTTAGCACTTCCTTTGGGTTCATGCCGCTCCCTCCTTTTTCTTCTGTTCCTTGGCCTTGCCAAAGGCTGTGGGCTTCACATAGCGCTCAATGAGCGGGGTGACGATGTTCATGAGTACGATGGAGTAGCTGACGCCCTCGGGCAGGGAGCCGAACTCCCGGATTATTACCGTTAAAAGCCCGCAGCCCACGGCGAAGATCACCCGGGCCCAGAAGTACAGGGGGCTGGTGGTGTAGTCGGTCGCCATGAAGAACGCCCCCAGCATCAGGCCCCCGGCCAGCAGGTCGAAGAGCGGGTCCCGGCCCAGCAGCGTGGACATGACCGCCACGGTGGCAAGGTATGTAACGGGGATCACCGGGCTGATGACTTTTCGAACGATGAGGTACAGCCCGCCGATGAGGATGGCCAGGGCGCAGGTCTCCCCCAGGCAGCCTCCGTGGGTCCCCCAAAGCAGCTGCATATAATCCGGGGCGCTGTTTGGAGAGTATGTGTACATCATACCGGAGAGGGGCGTGGCGGTGGTCACCGCGTCGGCAGTGGCGGAGTAGTCAAAAGCCGCCGTCCAGTGGGTCATGGGGGCGGGGAAGGAGTTCATGAGCACAATGCGGGCGGTGAGGGCCGGGTTCACAAAGTTTTGGCCAATGCCGCCAAACATCTGCTTGACCACCACAATGGCCACAACGCCGCCCAAAGCGGCCATAAGGGGGTTGATGGTAACCGGCAGGTTCAAGGCCAGCAGCAGGCCGGTGACAATGCAGCTCAGATCCCCCACGGTCTGGGGGCGCTTCATGGCCCTGCGGGAGAGGTACTCGCTGGCCACGCAGGAGGCGATGCACACGGCGATTACCAGCAGGGCTCGGGGCCCGAAAATAATCACCGACGCGATGGCTGCGGGACAGAGCCCGATAATCACGTCCAGCATGATGTTTTGGGTGGTCTTCTTCCCGTTGAAGTGGGGGGAGGAAGACACGATGAGTTTTTCCATTCTATCAGTTCCTTTCTTTTGGGGAAGGATGGCAGGATATTTGGGGAGCTTTCTTTTGTGCTTTGATGGTTTGCGTTTATGTCTGTGACCTGGGCTTTCGGGCGTAAGGGCTTGTCGAATATCCGCTAAAGCGGACATTCGATAAGAAACCCCCGGCGAGGGTTTCTTACGGGAAACGTCCCACTGGGACGTTTCCCTATTTTCCTGCGCTTGCGGAGTATTGAAGGCCGCCTCCGGCGGCTTAGAACCTTTTTTGTAAAAAAGGTTCTAAGAACTCCAAAAAACTTTTACATCGCGCTTCTGAGGCGGTTTTTACCGGTGGGCCTATCGCCCGCGATAAGTGTCATTTCTTCTGGCTGGCTTTTCTGACATAGGCCTTGCCCATGCGGATGCTTTGCACCAGGCGGCGGCCTGCTGGGCAGGAGAAGGCGCAGCAGCCGCATTCCATGCAGGTCATTACGTCTAAGGCGAGGAGGGCCTCCACGTCCTTCTTTTCCGCGGCCTTTTCCAGCTTGGTGGGCATCAGGTTCATGGGGCAGGCGGCTACGCAGCGGCCGCAGCGGATGCAGGCGGTGGTCTCGTAGAGCTTGGCCTCCTTTTCGTCAAAGGCCAGAATGGCGTTGTTCTGCTTTAAGATGGGCAGCTCGTCCGTGGTGATGGCAATGCCCATCATGGGCCCGCCCATTAGCATCTTTTTAGGCTCCGCCTTGTAGCCCCCGCAGAATTCCATCACGTCTTTGATGGGCGTGCCAATGGGCACGATCACGTTCTGGGGCTCCTTCACCGCCGAGCCGTCGATGGTCACGCGCTTTTTGGTCAGGGGCATGCCCGTGCGCAGGTAGCTGGCCAAAAAGGACACCGAGGCAATGTTCATCACCAGGCAGCCCACGTCCGCGGGCAGGCCTCCGGCGGGCACCTTCCGGCCCGTACAGGCCTGCACCAGCACCTTTTCCGCGCCCTGGGGGTAACGGCTCTTAAGGGGCAGCACCCGCACCTCGTCCTTTGGGTCCATCTGGGGGTTGTCCGCGATTTCCTTGAGCTTTTGAATCACGTCCGGCTTGTTGTCCTCCACGGCGATAAGCACCCGGTGCACGTCCAAAATCTCCTTGACCTTGTAGATTCCGTCCAGCACGTTTTTGCCGTTTTCCAGGGCTTCCCGGTGGTCGGCGGTTACATAGGGCTCGCACTCGGCCACGTTAACAATCAGGGTGTCGATGCTTTTGCCATCGGGCACGTTGAGCTTTACATGGGCCGGAAAGCCCGCGCCGCCCAGTCCCACCAGCCCGGCGGACCGGGCGGCGTTGGCCAGGGCTTTTTTGTCTTTGACCGGGGGAGGCGGCTGAATGGCCGGGTCCGGCTCCATCAGCCCGTCGGACTCAATGATCACCGCCTCCACCATCTGCCCGGCGGTCAGCATAATCTGGGTGACCTCCGCCACCGTGCCGGAGACGGAAGCATGGATGGGCGCGCTCACATAGGCCTCGGAATCGCCTACCACAGCGCCCACATACACATGGTCCCCTTTTTTCACCGTGGGCTTGCAGGGCGCGCCAATGTGCTGCTGCATAGCCAAAACGACCTTCTGGGGGGGCGGCATAACCTGGGAAGAATCCTGCCAGGTATTCTTATGGTGGGGCACAGGAGCGCCGCCGTGGGTACGGAATGGGCGCTTGGGAAACTGATCCTGCATGATTGACACTACCTTTCGGGAGCAAAATATACAGATTTATTTTACCGCAAAAAGCCTGTTTGCGCAACAAGTTTTTACAAAAGCGCCCGATTCAATCCAAACCGGTACTGGTCTGTGGGTAAAATTGGACGGGGCAATTCCATGCAGGAGGCCCCGAAAAGCTTTGTTTTTAGGCATTTTCGTCAATTCTTGTCCAAAAACGGCTTAGGGCTCGTTTGAAAAATCGAAAACGCCGTCTTTTTACCCAGAAGCGGTCATCTTCTGCGTCAAAAATCCTCGTCAACCGACAGGTTGACGTAGTTAGCGCAGCTAACTACAGCGGTTCTTCTCCTGGAATCTGACCGCTTCTGACCAAAAATTCGTCATTCCCTCTATTTTCAAACAAGCCCTAAGCGTGAACAGCAAAAAAGCCGCGCATCCGCGCGGCCTTTTACACCAATATTTTTTGAGCCTACAAGCGGGCCCCAGCTTATCTACACTTCTGCTCCAGCGTCATGTTCCCGCTGAAGAACAAACTCCTCCACGGACAGAATAGGCCCTTGAAAGCCCAGGGAGCGCAGATCTTTAAACCAGTAGCCGCCCTTGAAAAAGTCGATGATGAGCATAACATCCGCCATGTCCGGCTCAAACTCCTGCTTGGCTACCTTGGTGAACGCGCCTTCACAGTCCTCCGGCACCCAAGTAAGCTGGAAAATCTCAACCCCGGCCTCTTGCAGCAGCTTCGCGAAGCTTAGGGAGAACTCGTTCTTCCCATAGAAGCCAATCCGCTTTGCCCCCAGCTCGGCCACGCGCCTTTTTAAGTACTCAACAGGCGCCAGCCCCTCTTGGTTCGTGTAAACCTTGGAGAGAATCTTCCGGTAGATTTCCTCCTGCTTAAGAGGATGGGGCATGGCTTCCCGAATGTTGTGGCAGCCCCAGTCGTAGACCTTGGGGCTTTTCCAGCAGTCATCCGCCAAAATTTTGCGGTACGCCTCATGATAGGGATGCATGGGGTTCAGAATATTTTTAAACCAGTAGGTTTCCTCATCCATCTTGAACCATTTGTACAGAGGCTTCATCACAATCCGGTCAACCTCATACTCGCTGGATTCCGTAAAGGTTTTGATATATTCCGGAACCTCCCAAAAATTGCAGTCCTGAACAATAATCGTGACGCTTAACTCGTTGAACTTCCCCTCCCGCCTCAGCTGGCTCAAAAACCGGAGATTCTGCAGCTCCCTGTCTAACTGGTCAAATCCGCCGCTAAGATACCGGTACACTTCCCTTTGCAGGCTGTTCAAGGTTACGGTTGCCGAAATAGAAAACTCTCCCAGATGCGCAAACCTCGCCCAATGGGCTTCATCAAAGAGGATTCCATTGGTTTCAAAATTGATCATGAAATCCTTCCGCTCCGGGCGCAGCTCCTCCAAAAACTGAATAAAACTGGGATTTGCCAAAAACTCGCCCTGGCCGTTCATATCAAGCTTTTGGGCTTTATTGGCTATGGGCAGCAAGCGCTTAAGAACCCCGTCGATTTTTTCTCGTTCCTCCCGAGAGGAAACACAGACCTCCCCCCGGCAGGAGGTGCACGCTATATTGCAGGTGCGGTCATTGGCAATGGTGATATCTTCCGGAATGTCCAGCGGGGTGTAGCTCGCGATTTCTTCCAGGGACAGGTCTTCTAACTCTCCACGCTCACAATAGGGACAGGACACCTCCCTGCAAAATGCGAACGAGCCGTTTTTGATGGATTCTCTTGCCAGTCCGGCAGCGCCGCTATTCCAGATTTCTTCCAGGTCCTGCTCATAGATGTTTCCCATTACGCAGTGCATCCATCCGCAGGGCCACACTTCACCATGGGGGGCCAAGTACACACTGGTAAAGGGCTTCTTACAAAATTTCATAACCGTTCACTCCTCGCTTTCTTTTTTCAGTTTGCCAGTATGCTTTTATGCATATTTGTAATATGCATAAAAATGGAGTACTCCATTTTTGCTCTTCATTTCGCGGACCGCGGAGACGTTGACTGCCCCCGCCAGGGCTTGATGCTGTGTTTCTCCATCAGCCAGCTTACCAGATCGTTCAGCGCCAAAATTTCCGCCGGGAACTCCCGCTCCGCCCTTGCCGCCTTTTCTTCTGTCCGGTTCAAATCGCATACCAGCAAACAATCCGCTGGCGGCAGCGCGTCCTCGCCCAAGCGGTAGACTGTCAGCGTCTCGTGCACAGAACCTAAGTAGTCGGCCTCTACCCCATATACAGGGACAGCTCCCTTTTCCTTCGCCAATTCGTCCAGCAGATACCGTCCCTCCCGGCCCATCCCCAGGACAGCCACTGTCTGCAAGCCATGAGCCGTGAAGTACTCGCTGAATGAAACGTGATTCTGCTTTAGCTTCAGCAGGTTATACAATAACTCCCGCTCATGGCAGACGGCCGATAGTTCGATTTTTTGTTTGCGGTACTTTTCCAGCCAGAGCTTTTTCACCAAAGCGCCGCCCGCTACAGCGCCAAAGGCCGCTCCCAACAACAGCGTGCAGATACTTGATTTTTTCATGGCGTCACTCCATTTCGATCAACGCCTTCAGCGCGTACCAGCTATATTTCAGAGGCTGGCGGCTGGCGGCGATCATTTCAAGCAGATAACGGAACTTTTTGCGCTCGGGCTTTTTCACGCATTCTTCCACAAACCGGGCAAAGCGGTAGGGGTTGCGTTTGCCCAAATGCTGGTTTTGAGGCAGGTTTAAGTTTTTCCTCGCCCAGCTCTCCAATTTACAGGGATACATGAACATATCATAGTTGCGGTAGGGGTTTGCATGGTGTATGGAGAACCAGTTGTTCTCCCCGCTCTTGTCCACGAACCGGTATGCTGATAAAACCTCGTTGCTGCAGTAAATCGGGCCGCGGGAAAGGGCCAGCAGCATTCCTGTCTTGTCACCTACCATAGGGTGGGCCTTATACAAAATATCGTACTCCTCCGGCCGCATATTCCGGTAGAAATTGCGGATCATGCCCGTGCCGAGTTGCCCCGGAAGCTGCCAGCTGTCCAGGAGGTCGTCCAGCGTAAAGACCTTCTTATTCCATGCGGTGTGGCAGCTCCGCTCATAATCCGGGTTGCTGTTTTCATCCACAATCAGACATTTACTAAAACACCCGACATACTCTGAATGGTTCTCAAGGAACTCATATTGCTTTTGCATCTTGCGGCTATCCACCAAAAAATCGTCGCCCTCCAGCGTAGCGATATATTTGCCCTTTGTGCGGCGAATCAAGTCCCAGCTGTTGTAATTCGCCCCTACATTCTCTTCCCGCAAGACTGAGGTAATGATGTCTGGATACTGCTCCGCATACTCCCGAATAATCTCCGGCGTCCTGTCCCCAGAAGCATCGTCTCCTACCAGCACCTCATAGCGCAGGCTGGTTTCCTGGCTCAAAATGCTCTCTAGCGCCTGGGCAATATATTTCTCGTGACAGTAGCTCAGGACGATTACGCTTATGTCTATGGCTCCCCCTATTTCGCTCACAAAACTATCCCCTTTACAATGAAGTCAAGGCAGATCATGATAGAATACCGCTTCTTTGTAATATTCATCCGTATGGAAAATGGGCAGCACGTCGGCTGTGTCAAAGTCCAGTGTGGACACGCCCCAACTGAGCCCTACGCCAAAACCACTCATCAGGGCGTGGATATGCCGGGGCTCTTTTCCGGCGAAGGCGTCGCAGATGGTAACCGGTATTGTCGTACCGCTGGAATTGCCGTACCTGTCCAGCGACAAGGGCACCTTCTCCATGGGGAACTTTACTTTTTTTGCCACATGCTTCAAGATAAACAAATTCGCCTGATGCAGCAGCAGGTAGTCAAAATCCTCGGATTTGTAGCCGTATTCCTTCATAAACTCCAAAATGAGTTTGGGGACGTCAGTGATCGCGAAGTTAAAAACCTCCATGCCGTTCATTGTGGTATCATAGTCAGATCGGATATTTCCATCTGCCTGCATTACCCGTTCCTGAGACGCTCCTACCACTTTCCTGTCTCCACCCGCTGGTGTGATGATCGCCCGGTAGCGATTCCCATCGTTACGGAAAGCCGCGTGCATCGCGCGCTGGCCTTCCTGCTTTTCAACCAAAACAGCCGCTCCGGCATCCCCAAACAGCATTCTGTTTTTGTCCATGGGAGAGGCAAATTTACTGGTGGAATCTCCCACCAAGAGCAATCCGCGCTGAGCCGTTGAGCTGGTTAGCATCGAACTAATCACATGCAGGCCATACACGAAGCCAGAACACCCAATCGGGATATCAAATACCACACAGTCCTTTTTCATGCCCAACCGGTGCTGCAAAACATACGCCGTGCTGGGCCCAATATAGTCCCGGTTATAGGAACAAAAAATCAGGATGTCAATGGATTGCGGATCCAGATCCTTTTCGCTGAGAAGCCGTTTGGATGCCGCATAGCACAGGTCGCTTACCGTTTGGTATTCGCCGGTTACATAACTCTCATATATTCCGGTAAGCTCGCTGTTTTTCCTTACGGTTTCCGTGCCAAATCTTTCGCCATATTCCTCCATATTCACAACGCGCTTCGTGGGAAGCGCGCAGCTGATTCCCGAGACTTTTATGTTATGAAACTCGCTAGTAAGCATGTTAATCCCCTCTCACCGTTTCCCGCCATCCACCTTAATGATTTCGCCATTTATAAACGACGCGTTTTCAGAAGCCAGGAAGCAGATCACCTGTGCGATTTCTTCCGGCCTGGCCATACGCCCCATTGCAACATTACGCAGAATCTCGCCTTTCGCCGTTGCCTCAAAGGCTTTCACCATCTCTGTTTCCGTGGGACCTGGGGCCACTGCGTTCACGCGGATTCCAAACCCGGCCATTTCCGCCGCCAGAATGCGCGTAAACGACGCGACCGCTGCTTTGGATGTGCCATACGCCGCGTCTCCATGATGCGCTTCCAGCCCCGCGACCGAGGAAACATTGACAATCGCGCCTGACTTCTGCCGGACCATCCGTTTTAGGACAAGCTGCGTGAGTGTAAACACGGAAAACACGTTGACCTCGTACAGTTCCCTTACCGTTTTCATTGACGTCAAAGAGAATAAGCTTGAATATCCCACCGCCGCGTTATTCACCAGAATATCTACCGGCAGCTTTTCGCCGTGGATTTGCTTAAATCCATCCTTAACCGCTTCTTCGGAGGATAAATCAAAGTAAACCGGCTTTATCCATACCCCGTGCTTCTCAGAAAGCAGCGCAAGCTGCTCTTCAAACTCGTAGTTTTCCTTCCGGGCGCAGGCCCAAACATTGCAGCCGCACCGGGCAAATTCTTCTACAATGGCCCTGCCAATGCCTCGATTCGAACCCGTTATAATGGCGTTTTTCCCATTCAGCATTTTTACTTTTCCCACTCTTTCAGTTTCTTCATTATACTTTCGGCCAGTTGCTCCGCCTTTAAGTTGTATTGGGTCAAAGCAAACTCATAGCTTCCAGCCTTTGGCAGCACGTCCGCCGCGCCCAAGCGCAAAACAGGCGGCGCATTTCTCTTTTCTGAAAGATGCTCGGCCACCGCTCCTCCTAGTCCACCAATCACACTATGTTCTTCTACGGTAACCACCAGCTTATATTTCACAAGTTCATCCAGCGTTTCCGTATCCAGAGGCTTTATTGTATGCATGTCAATGACTGTGCTGGAAATCTGATTTTTTTCCAAAATATCCGCCGCTTTTAGGGCCTCGGAAAGAATGGAGCCGCAGCCCACAATAGCAATGCCGCTACCTGTTCGAAGCTCTACTCCCTTGCCGGTCTGAAACGGGACCTCTCCGCTTTTGTGTATAACCGGCAGAACTTTATCGCCAGTCAGCCGGATATACACCGGTCCCTCCATCTCCATCGCCGCTTGTAGAGCCAAATAAATCTCTACACCATCGCAAGGCGACAGCACCGTTAATCCGGGAATTGTTCTCATAAATGCAATATCCTGCGGATTCGCATGGGAGTATCCCCCCGATGATTGAGCCATGCCGCTGTCCAGCCCGATTAGCTTGATATTTCTGCGCATATATCCTAAAAATTCCCGTACCGAATCGGCGCAGTGGAACGATGCGAACATGGCGAAGCTGGTAGCCACCACCGGAGTTCCGTCCGCTGACAGCCCAGCTGCGATTCCTATTAAGTCCTGCTCCGCAATTCCCACATTGATATATCGATCTGGGTATACCTCCGCAAAGCGGGAAAAACCCGAAGTGCGGCCAAGGTCCGCAGAAGCCGTAAAGAAACACTTTCCATCGGCAGCCATGTCCAAAACCGCTTGGCCCAGTACGCCTCGGGATCCTAGCCTGGCCAAGAATCTGGCATTTTTTGAATTCATCTCCATCATATCAAGCCCACCTCCGCCTTTGCCTTCTCCAGTTCTTCTTTTATCAGCGCTTTATGATGCCATTCAAAATGGTTTTCCATAAATGAAATTCCTTTCCCCTTCACTGTGTGAGCAAGGATGGCCTTTGGGCAGCCATCTGTCTCCTTTTCCAGCGCGGAAAGAATTTCTTCACAGTTATGCCCATCAATCTCAATCGCGGACCAGCCAAAGGCGCGGAGCCTGTCTCCAAGCGAGCGCCAATCCATAATTTGCTCTGTGCTGCCGTCCGCCTGTAAACCGTTCAAGTCAATCATCAGAGTTAGATTATCCAGCTTCCTTTGAGAGGCAAACATAATCGACTCCCACACGGAGCCCTCATCCATTTCTCCATCGCCAACAATGACATAAGTATGGTAAGAATAGTCCCGTTTCTTCGCAAGCAAGGCCATCCCTGCGCCCATAGACAGCCCTATCCCTAAAATACCGCCGGAACACTCTATTCCCATTTGGGGGTTCGCTTCTGTGACCGCCGGTAATCTGCTATCGTTTTCCCCATAGGTGGCGTTTAATTCATCGCGCTCCAGCATTCCGCTCTCTACCATGGCAGTGTACAGCGCCATAGATGCGTGCCCTTTACTAAACAGCAGTTTGTCCCGCTCTCCAAAAGCAGTTGTTTCCACATTGAGCACTTCTCCATAAAGCACAGCCAAAAGCTCGGTGCAAGAAAGCGCCCCCCCCCAATGCGCAACATTCTTTCCCAGAACTTCGCTGAGTCCAACCATATCCTTTCTCATGTTGGCCGCCATTGCTTCGCACCGGCATACTCTTTCGTCCATATCTCATTCGTCCTTTCCGGCATTTACATACCTTGACATAGTCTCGCACAAGTCAAACCCGTCCCACAGCAGCGTCAGCTTATTGGTCTCGCCCACCGGCACTATTCTGTCTCCGCCCCGCACACCGTTCTGGATTACCATTTGACGCATTCTCTCCGGTTCGATCCCCACACAGCAAATGGTCTGGCAGGGCTTTTCCAGCATGGGCAGCAGTTCTTCCAGCTCACCCATGGCATACTCAAAAAAGAATCCTCCGCCCTCTTTATTCTCCATGACCTCCGGCGCCAGCCTCTCCAGCTCGACCCGGAACAGCAGGTTGTCTTCTTTTTGCAGCTTTACGCCGCCATGTGCCGCCGCCTTGCAAAATGCCGTAAGCTTGTCGATGGCCTGTATAGGCGCAAACTCATAGTCCCGGCGCACCAGCTTTGAAAGCTCTTTCCAGAAGCACACCTTCGCCTGTTCTATGTTCTCTCCCAGCCAGCACACCAGCCGGGGGGAGCTGCAGGCATTTTGATCGATATAATAGGTGTCCAGGTAGAATTTTTCCGCTGTCTTCTCCCTGTCCATCTCCAAATACCGGTCCGCGTCAATCACGGCCAGGGAATATCGGTCGGCAAAGGCCAGTTCTACCGCTCTGGGAGGCAGAGGCGCTTTGCGGATCGCGGAAATGGTCTGGTCGCCGCCCCAGATCAGGCGCACATCGCATATGGCGCTAAGAGCCGCCGTGATTTCCTGATCGTGCGGATAGCGGATAAAGCACAGGTAAGGCTTTAAATCACAAAAATCCTGTAAAGCACTGCCTATGGCTTCCAGCAGGATGGCCGCCTGGGGAAAGGCCTTTTCTGACAGCCGCACAATACAGCTATTGCCTGCCAGCAGTGCGGCGGTAAAGGACAGGGCAAAAGCCATAGGCACATTGGAGGGCGCAATGTGGAAACTGATGCCTCTGCCGGTTTTCCGCTCCTTCTGTGGATAACGTTCCGCCATCTTTTTCAGGGACGCCGCCCGTACCCAAAAAGCGTAGTCCATCAGATCGGGATAGGCTTTTGCCTGG
>Ga0137309_100643_pt1 | contig 25523 bp, 32 predicted proteins | sample NAcewiD2O_June_FD_97179 | JGI IMG/M metagenome (GOLD analysis project Ga0137309, IMG submission 97179) | Mouse cecal microbial communities from Vienna, Austria - N-Acetylneuraminic amended D2O_June | ecosystem: Host-associated > Mammals > Digestive system > Large intestine > Cecum | place... | reverse complement strand
CAAGGGCATAAAGGCTGGCTGATATGGGACAAGGGGCAAAGAGGGCTTACAATGTCCGATTGTGAGCTTGCATATACCAGCTTTGACACGCCGACGCGGATTTTCACTTTGAACCGCGTTGCATTGTAGCAGGAAGGGACGATCCATCCGACGCAAAAGCCCGTGAAGCTGTATTCGTGGGTTCTTTCCCTGTTTGCCCGAAAGGGAATGCGGATACTTGACACACACGCCGGAAGCGCAAGTTCCCTTGTCGCCTGTTATCAGCACGGCGGGCTGGATTATGTCGGCTTTGAGATCGACGCAGACTATTTCAAGGCAGCGAACAAGCGGCTTGAAGAGGAACGCGCGCAAATCCGGCTTTTTGAGCTATTGGAGCAGCAGGAACAGGCAGCGCAAAGAACGCTTTTTGACGATTGAAGGGAGGATTTACAGGAATGAAAGAAACGGTATATCTTGCGGGGAAGATTACGGGCGATCCGTTTTACCGCATGAAATTTTACGACGCGGCGCGCAAGTTGGAGGAACACGGCTTCGCGGTTGTCAATCCGGCGATGTTGCCTTCGGAGGGGTTCAGCTATGAAGCGTATATCCGCATTTCGTCCGCAATGCTTGACGAATGCGCGGCGGCTTGCTTCCTTCCGGACTGGATCGACAGCAAGGGCGCGCAATATGAGTTCGGGAGGGCGACGGCAGCGGGAAAGCGCGTGTTCTTCTTCGAGGAATGGGAGGTGGCGCAGAATGCGGAACAGTAGACTTCCAGTTCCTACGGAAGCGCAGGAACAAATAACGCTGATGAATTGGGCGGCGCTGCAAAGCGGAAAATATCCGGAATTGAAATTGCTTTACCATGTCCCGAACGGCGGCAGCAGGAACAAGGCGGAAGCGGGACGGCTTCGGGCGGAGGGCGTAAAAGCGGGCGTTCCCGATCTATGCTTGCCCGTGCCGCGCGGAGGGTATCACGGGCTTTACATAGAGCTAAAGCGGCAGCGCGGAGGGCGCGCAAGCGATAATCAAGTCGAGTGGCTGGACGCGCTTTCAAAGCAGGGCTATCAAGTCGCCTTGTGCCGTGGATGGGAAACGGCGGCGGAAATGATCTTGAAATACTTGCAGGGAGGTAAAGAACATGGCTAAAAAGACGGCGGAGCTTTCAGCGGAATTGCGGGAAGCGATTTTTGAAGCCGCCCGCGCGGGTGCGCTTGAAGCATACGCAGCGAATACGGGCGATTTCGTAAACTACTTCAAGGCGACCGAAACGCTTTTGTATAACTACAAGAAGCTGGCGGCGCTTGTCGCGGACGAAGAAGCGTATTGCGAAGTGGAGTATCACGCGGGGCGGAAAACCTTTTCGGCGAGTTCGCAGCCGAAAGGCTACTATCAGCAGAAAACCGAAGAAGATATTGTCGAGGAAATGCAGGAAGAAAAGCGGCGGCAATATCGGGAAACGAAGTACGGCTTCGAGAAATTGAAGCGGGCTGTTTCGCTGTTCGAGGGGCAAAAAGAATTCGTCGTGATCCGGTTGTACTATTTCGGGGAGGATATAAACGGCGATCCCCGCGAGGGCGGCAAGACAGCAACGTGGGAAGAGGTTGTCGCAGAGCTTGAAGAAGCGGGCATTCTCAAAGAGATAAAGACGGCGCGCCGCTGGCGGAACAAGATTGTAAACGATATGTCCGTTTGCATATTCGGGATCGCGGCGGCGGTGAGCGCCGGAACATACCGGAAGCGGGACACAGACAAATGACCAAAAGGCGACCAAAAGCCGCCCTTGTGCATACCCTCTTTGGGAGGTATAATATTTACGATGAATTTTTGCGAAACGAAATAGCGCAGACTTAAAGCCTTTTGCGGGGACGATCCGCAGAAGGCTTTTTCTTTTGCGCGGAAAGGGGGCGCAGCATGAAGCCGTGGGCAGAACGGTTTTACAACAGCGAAACGTGGCGGGCTTGCCGCGACGGGTTCTTGAAGTCGAAGGGCTACTTGTGCGAACGCTGTTCAACGCCCGCCGATCCGGTTGTCGCGAAGATCGCACATCACAAAACCTACTTGACGAAGCAGAACATAAACGATCCGGCAATCGCGCTTTCGTGGGACAATCTCGAAGCGCTTTGTCAAGATTGCCACAACAAGGAACACCACCGGAACAACGATCGGCGGCGTTACGCTTTCGACGAAGAAGGAAACCTTGTATCCCCCCCTATTCGCCGAAAGTTTAGGGAGGGTTCGACACCGAGGGCGGGAGGTTAAATTTACTCCGCAGGCGCGCGCATAACGGGTGTACGCATTGTGGGGGGTGTAGTGATCCGGAAAGGGGGCGATATTTATGGCGACAAAGAAGGACTTGACGAAAGAACAGAAAATCAAGCGGGAGATCACGCGGTTAAAGCGGGTTTTCAAAGACTTGGACAAAAACAAGTTGCAGACCGTCGAAAGCCTTATCCGGAACGCCGCGTTTATGGCGGTGAGCCTTGAAGAGTTGCAGGAAATCATAAACGAAGAGGGATACACCGTCGAATACCAAAACGGGGCAAATCAGAGCGGGACAAAGCAAAGCGACGCGGTGAAAACGCATATCGCAATGACGAAAAATCACGCCGCCATTATCAAGCAGCTTTGCGATCTTGTACCGCCCGAAAAGAAGAAAGAAAGCCGATTACAGGCATTAAGGGACGAATAAAAATGCCGTTTTCAAACTACATTTACGAATATTTCGACGGGATTTCTTCGGGGAAAATTGTTGTCGGCAAGTGGGTTCGGCTTTTGTATGAATACATCGTGCAGGGGCTTCAAGACGGGCTTTTCACCTTCGACGCGAAGAAGGCAAACAAAGCGATCCGGTTTATCGAAAACTTTTGCCACCATTGCGAGGGGCGCACAGACCTTTTGAAGCTGGAGCTATGGCAGAAAGCCGCCGTTTCAATCATGTTCGGGATCGTCGAGCCGGACGGAACGCGCGTCTTTCGCGAAGTCTTTATTGTGATCGGGCGAAAGAACGGCAAAACGCTTTTTGCGTCCGCCGTGATTGCGTACATGGCATATCTTGATGGCGAATACGGCGCGAAAATATATTGCCTTGCGCCGAAGCTGGAACAAGCAAACATCGTGTACGACAATTTCTTTCAGATGATAAAAAAAGAACCGGAGCTTTCCGAGCTATCGCAAAAGCGCCGTTCCGATATTTACGTCGAAGAGAGCAACACGGCAATAAAGCCGCTGGCGTTTAACGCGAAGAAATCAGACGGCTTCAATCCGCATTTAGTCGTAAACGATGAAGTCGCGTCGTGGCGCGGCGACGGCGGATTGAAACAGTATGAAGTTATGAAATCCGCGCTGGGCGCGCGCCGCCAGCCGATGATCCTTTCTATCAGCACGGCGGGCTATGAAAACGACGGTATCTTCGATGAATTGATGAAGCGTTCAACGGCGTTTTTGAAGGGCGGCAGCAAGGAACGCCGCCTTCTTCCCCTTCTCTACATGATCGACGACGTGGAGAAATGGAACGACCTTGAAGAGCTTAAAAAGGCAAATCCGAACATGGGCGTTTCGGTATCGCCGGAATTCTTCAAAGAAGAAATCGCCGTCGCAGAAATGAGCCTTTCAAAGCGGGCGGAATTTCTGACGAAGTATTGCAACATCAAGCAGAATTCTTCAATCGCTTGGCTTGATTATAGCGTCGTGGACGGCGCAGGAATTCACGCGAAGCTGGAGGAATTCAAAGACAGCTACGCGGTGGGAGGAATAGACCTTTCGCAAACAACGGACTTGACAGCGGCTTCAATCGTGATCGAGCGGGACGGCGTTTTGTACGCTTTCGCAAAATTCTTTATGCCAGCGAACAGGCTTGAAACCGCGCAAGCGATCGACGGTGTGCCGTATGACATATTCGCGAAGCAAGGTATCTTGAAGCTATCCGGCGAAAACCACGTCGATTACAAAGACGTTTTCGAGTGGTTCGCAGAGCTTCGGGACAAGTACGGAATTTACATCTTGAAGATCGGATACGACCGTTATAGCGCGCAATATCTGATCGACGACTTGAAAGCGGCGGGCTTCCAAACGGACGACGTGTTTCAAGGTGAAAATCTTGCGCCCGTGATCCGCGAGTTTGAAGGCATTATCAAAGACGGAAACTTCAAGATCGCCGACAACAATTTGTTGAAGGCGCATTTCTTGAACGTCGCTTTGAAGCACAACATGGAAACACGGAAATTTCGTCCGGTCAAGATTGAACAGCGGGCGCGCATTGACGGCTTCGTTTCCGTGATCGACGCGCTAACCGTGCGGCAGAAATATTATAACGAAATAGGCGAAATGCTTAAAAATGCGGGGTGATAAAAATGGGAGTATTTGAAACGATCTTCAAAAGACCGAAAGCGGACTTGAAAGCGGAAGGATACTTCAAAATGCTAAACGGGTACACGCCCGTTTTTACGAACGCGCCGGAAAGCCTTTACGAAATGGAGCTTACGCGGGCGGCGATACATTCCTTCGCTTCCTTCGCGTCGAAGCTGAAACCGGAAATCAGCGGAGCAGCGAAAAAGCACCTTGAACGGACTTTGCAATTCAAGCCAAATCCGTTTCTTGTTTCATTGTGCCGATTGAAGATGATTTCGGGGAATTGATCGGGTATTATCCCCTTCTTCCCCAGCGGTGCGAAGTTGTCGAGTTTGGCGGCGCGCCGTTTTTGCGCTATACCTTCGCCAGCGGGCAGAAGGCGGCAATCGAATTCGAGCGCGTCGGAGTGCTGACAAACTTTCAGTACAAGGACGATTTCTTCGGCGAAAGCAACGCCGCGCTTCGCCCGACAATGCAGCTAATCCACACGCAAAATCAAGGGATTATAAACGGCGTGAAGAATTCGGCTTCGGTTCGCTTCCTTGCGAAAGTCGCAAATATGTTAAAGCCGGAGGATATAACGAAAGAGCGAAAGCGCTTTACGGCGGATAACCTTTCGGCGGACAATCAATCCGGCATGGTGATTTATGACGCGAAGTTCGCGGACGTGAAGCCGATCGAAAGCAAGCCGTTCACCGTGAACGCGGCGCAGATGGCGCAGATCAACGAAAATGTTTTTAACTACTTCGGGACGAATGCGGGCATTCTGCAAAACAAATATACAGAGGACGAATGGAACGCCTACTATGAAGGCAAGATCGAGCCTTTCGCGATCCAGCTTTCCCTTGTATTGTCGAACATGACGTTCAGCGATCGGGAATTGTCCTTCGGAAATGCGATCACATTTACCGCGAACAGGCTTCAATACGCTTCAAACGCGACGAAGCTAAATATCAGCACACAGCTTTTTGACCGTGGCTTGTTGAACCGTAACGGCGTTATGGATATTTGGAACATGGCGCACGTTGAAGGCGGCGACAAGTATTATATACGCAAAGAGTACACGGAAGTTTCAGAATTGGGAAAGGAGGTTGTACCAAATGCCGATGGTGAAGGATCGGGAATACCGAACGATGATCCAGCCGCTGCTGATCCCGCAGGGGACGAAGGAAAAGAGGATTGACACGGACTTCTACGTGGAAGGATACGCCACGACGTTCGACAAGCCGTATTTGCTTTATGAGTACGACGGGCAAAAATACTTCGAGCGGATCGACAGAAACGCGCTTGTGGGCGCGGATATGTCCGACGTGATTATGCAGTACGATCACACGGGGAAGGTGCTTGCCCGCCTTTCCAACAAGACGCTGGGCGTGGAAGTAACCGAAAGCGGGCTTTTCACGTTCGCGGACTTGTCAAAATCCCGTGCCGCGCAAGATATGTTCGAGGAAATCAAAAACGGACTTATTACGAAAATGTCGTGGGCGTTCCGTGTAACGGAAGATAGCTACGACAGAGACACGCGGACGCGGACGATCCTAAAGGTTGCGAAGGTTTACGACGTTTCGGCGGTATCCATTCCGGCGAACGGCGATACCGAAATTTCGGCGCGTTCCTACTTTGACGGAGTGATCGAGCGGGAGCAGCAGGAGCGGATGGAGCGCCGGAAACAAATTCTAAAAATCAAACTTATGATGGAGGTTTAACACAATGAGAATTAAAGAAATCGAAGCCCGCCTTGCGGCTATCAAGCAGGAGATCGAAACACGCGGCGCGGATATGACCGCCGCCGAGATCGACGCGCTGGAGCAGGAAACCACGCAGCTTACCGAAGAGCGCGCCGGACTGATCGCCGCCGCCGAGAAGCGCAACGGCATTCTGGACAATATCGCGAAGGGCGCGGGCGTTGTTTCCCGTTCCTTCGAGCAGAGAGGGCAGCAGGAAGAGAAGCCGGACGATCCCTTCGGTACGCCCGAATACCGTTCCGCGTGGTTGAAGCAGCTTCGCCGCCTTCCGCTGACCGAAGCGGAGAACCGCGCCTTCATGGAAGCGCGCGCGTATGCGAACGCCAGCGGCACGGGTGCGGAGGTTATCCCCACGCAGACCGCGAACGAGATTATCAGCAAGGTAAAGACGCTTGCGCCCATGCTGAACGAAGTTACCCTTCTTCACGTCAAAGGCGCGGTGAAGTTTGCCGTCGAGAGCGCGAACAACGCCGCCGCGATCCACACCGAAAACGCGGCTATCACGCCCGCCGCCGATACGCTGACCACCGTTCAGCTTTCCGGCTATGAGATCATCAAGCTGGTTCAGATTTCCGACACCGTTATGACAATGAGCATTGCGGCGTTTGAAAGCTGGATCGTCGATATGCTGGCGGAAGCGATCGCCCGCAAAGTCGAAGATTTGCTTATCAACGGAACGGGCAGTTCCCAGCCGACAGGCATTGACAAGGCGAACACATGGGGCGCAACGAACAGCGTTACCGTAACAAAGGCGGGAAGCCTTACCGCCGCGAACGTGCAAGCGCTGATCGGCTTGCTTCCTTCCGGCTATGACCGGAACGGCAAGTTCGTTATGAACAAGAAAACCTTGTTCACGGACTTTATGCCGTTACAGGACAACAGCAAAAACCACATTGTAACCGTGCAGAACAACGCATACTTCGTTTACGGGTATCCGGTGCTTCTGTCCGATTACGTCGCGGATCACGAAGCCTTCTTGGGAGATTACAAGAAGGTTTGCGCGAACCTTGCCGAGAACATCGGCGTAAAATCCGCCTACGACATCGACACGAACAGCTACAAATACAGCGGTATCGCGATCTTCGATTGCGTCCCCGCTATCGGCGAAGCTATCGTGAAGCTGGTAAAGGCGACCGCATAACGGAGGGATCGAACAATGCTTGACAAGGTAAAGCTGGCGTTGCGTATCAGCGGAAGCGCCTTCGATGAAGAAGTAACCGACTTGATAAATGCCGCGATCGCCGATCTTCGCCTTGTCGGTATCAGCGTTCCGGAAGTACAGGGATCGCCCAGCGAGAAGCTGGGCGATCCTCTTCTTGAACGCGCGATCGTGCTTTATGCAAAGGCGGAATTCGGCTGGAACAATGACGCGGAACGCTACCGCAAAGCATACGACTATTTGAAATGCGCGTTGTCTTTGTCCGGCGATCACATCGAAAGCGAGGGTGAAAAATGAGGTGGTGCGAACAAATAACCTTGATTGCGCTTGCCGATCCTTCGCCGCGCACGAACGAACACGGCTTCCCCGCCGACCGCGAGGAAACCGCGACAACGGTTTTCGCCGACAAGAAATCCGTGGGCTTTTCGGAGTTCTACAAGGCGCAGCAAGCAGGATATACGACGGAATTAAAATTCGACGTGTATTCTTTCGAGTACGCCGGACAGCAGATCGTGGAATATCCCGTTTCGAGCGGGAAGCGGTATCGCGTCTTGCGGACATACACGCCGCCGAACGGGGAGTTTACGGAATTGACGCTGGTTGACCTTCCGGAAGCGGAGGGCAGCAGCGGAGCGGAAGAAGGCGGCGGCGATGGCTAAATTCACCGTGGCGGGGCTTGACGACGTACAAGAAGCAATGCTTCGCAGGGACAAGGCGACAATGGAAGCCGTGCCGGAAATGCTGAAAGCGGGCGGCGAGGTTATCAAAAGCGCGTTTCAAGAGGAAACAGCAAAGCTAAACAGCACGGGGCGCGGCACGGGCGCGCTTACCGCGTCGATCAAAGTATCGGCAGTAAAGGAGCGGGACGGCGGAAAATTCGTCGAGATCGCGCCCACCGGAACGGATCGGCACGGGGTACGCAACGCCGAAAAAGGCTTTGTACTGAATTACGGGCGTTCTAATATGCCCGCGCGCCCGTGGTTTACGGCAGCGAATGCGAAAGCGGCGGGCAAAGCAACGGAAGAAATGCGCCGCGTATGGGAGGAAAAACAAAATGGACGTTGACAGCTTGCTTCACAGCACATTAAAGGGGCTGGGCGTTCCCGTCGAACGCTTGAAATACGGCGGAAGGGCGGCTTCCTATATCACATATCAGCTTGCCGCAGGACGCGACGACTTCTTCGCAGACGATGAAGAGGGCGCGACGGAATACACGTATCAAGTACACATTTTTTCAAAGAAAGATTACTTCCCGCTTGTCAAAGCCTTAAAAAAGGCGCTGAAAGCAGCGGGCTTCTACGGGGTGCAGATCGGCGCGGAAGTATTCGAGCGGGACACGGGATATTATCACATTCCCGTGGAAATCAAATTTATGGAGGTATGAGAATATGGCAACAATCGGATTGCGCGATCTTTACCGCGCGCCCATTACGACCGGAAGCGACGGCAAAGAAACCTACGGAACGCCCGTCAAGATGGCGAAGGCGATTTCGGCGGAGCTTACCGTGGAAGCCGCCGAAGCGATCCTTTACGCCGACGACGGCGCGGACGAAGTTGTTAAAGAATTCGTGAAGGGAGAAATCAAGCTGGGCGTGAACGATCTGCTTCCGGCTGACCTTGCGGCGCTTTTGGGGCAGACGCAGGACAGCGACAACGTGGTTTACGCTTCCGGCGACGACGAAGCGCCGTACTTCGCAATCGGCTTCCGCGCAAGGAAGGCGGGCGGAACGTATAAATACATTTGGCTTTACAAAGTCAAATTTTCCGTTCCGGACGAAACCTACAACACGAAGGGCGACGGGATCGAATTTTCCACGCCGGAAATCGTCGGGCAGTTCGTCAAGCGCGACGACGGCTTGTGGAAGGCGGAACACGTTTCCGAGCCGTCGAACGACGTTGCAAAGGCTTGGTTTACGGCAGTACGTGAACCGAACACGAACGCGGCATAACAAAACGGAATACAGAAAGGGGGCAAAGGCGGGAAGCAGAACGGGGCTTCCCGCCTTATTACTTTATGAGCGCAATTAAAGACGGGCGTTTCCCAATTATGCTGGACAAGGAAAGACACCTTCTTTTCAGCTTGAACGCGATCGACGAAATGCAAGACAAATTCGACGGCTTTGATCGCCTTGACGAAGTGCTTTCCGGACGGGACAGCATTAAAAATCTTCGCTGGCTTCTGACCGTGCTTTTGAACGAGGGCGCGGAAGAGGGCGAACCGGAGCTTACCGAAAAACAGGTGGGCAAGATGATCCATACAGGCAATTTCGCCGAAGTGAAGGACGCGATCTTCAAGGCGTTTTCGATGGGCAACAACGGAACGGAAGAGCCGCCCGCCCGCGACGATGAAGAGGACGGCGACGACGAAGAGGACACCGAAGAGGGAAAAAACACACAGGCGGGCGGGGTTTAATCGACCTTGCCCGCCTTCTTTATATCGGCGTAACGCTTTTACGGTGGAGCGAAGCCGAAGTATGGCGAATGACACCGTACAAAATTTTAACGATTTTCAGAATTCACCGTGAATTCAATCCGGATCGGTTCAAGCCCGATCCGAAAGAAGTTGATATTGACGACGTGTTGGGAGGGTTGTAAATGGCTAAAGAAGAGCAGATCAAAACGTCAATCGACTTGACAGGCGAAAAAGAATATCGCGCAGCTTGCAGCAGCATAAATACTTCCCTTCGCGAAATCAATTCAGAAATGAAGCTGGCGACGGCGGAATTCGCAAACAACGCCAGCAGTTCCGAAGCGCTGACACGGAAACAAGAGATTTTGCAAAAGCAGCTTGCGGAACAGGCGAAGAAGGCAGAAGCGGCGGAAGCCGCCCTTCGCAAAATGCGGGAAGCGGGCATTGATCCCACCGATCCGGCGTATCAGAAAATGCAAACGAACCTAAACAACACGAAGGCGGAAATGGCGAAAACCGAACAGCAGATCAACAGCACGTCGAAAGAGCTTAAACAATCGAAAGTCGATTGGGAGAGCGTCGGCAATGTTGTGGGCAAAGTCGGAAAAGCCTTCGGAACGGCGCTTGCGGCGCTGGGTACGGCGGCGGTGGGTGCAGCTTCCGCCCTTGCGGGGCTGACCGTTTCCGCGTCGAATTACGCCGACGACATTTTGACAACATCGGCGAATACGCACATTGCAACGGACGATCTTCAAAAATATTCCTATGCCCTTAATTTCATTGACGGCGACTTGAACACGCTGACCGGAACAATGAAGAAGAATACACAGATTATGAGCAAAGCCCGCGACGGGAACAAAACCTACACGGCGGCTTATGAAAAGCTGGGTATCTCTATCACGGACACAAACGGGGAGCTTCGCAACGGGCAAGAAGTGTATTGGGAAGTGATCGACGCGCTGGGGAAGGTTGAGAACGAAACGGAGCGCGACGCGCTGGCAATGCAGCTTTTAGGCAAGAGCGGGACGGAGCTAAACACGATCATTGACGCGGGTTCGGAAGCCTTCAAAGACTTGGGCAACGAAGCCGAAGCGATGGGCTATGTTATGAGCGACGAAGCCGTTTCCGCGCTGGGTTCGTTTAACGATAAATTGCAGCAGCTTAAAGCAGGAATGACCGGATTAAAGAATTCGGCGGCTTTGATCGCCCTTCCCTTCCTTGACGATTTGGCAAGCAAGGGCGTTCCGATCCTTGCGGAATTCTCGAAGGGCATACAGGAAGCGAACGGCGACGTATCGAAGATGGGCGACGTTATCGGGCAGGGGCTGGCGGACGTTGTAAATCTGATCGTCGAGAAGTTGCCGGAGTTCGTCGAAATGGGCGTAACGCTTGTTTCTTCGCTGATCGAAGGCATTGTGCAGAACGCGCCGACGATCGCTTCGGCGGCGGTGCAGATCGTCGAAACGCTTGTAAACGGGATTGCGACGCTTCTTCCCATGCTGATTGAAGGCGCGGCGCAGTTGATCGTGGGGCTTGCGACGGGGCTGGGGCAATCCTTGCCGACGCTTATTCCGACGATTGTGGAAGTTGTCTTGCAGATCGTTCAAACGCTGATAGACAATATCCCCATGCTGATCGACGCGGCGTTGCAGCTTATCACAGGGCTGGCGCAGGGCGTAATAAACGCGATCCCCGTTCTTGTCGCAGCGCTTCCGCAGCTAATAACCAGCCTGATCGACGGTTTGCTTTCCGCGATCCCGCAAATCATTCAAGCCGGAATTGATCTGCTTGTTTCCCTTGTCGCAGCACTTCCGGAAATCATAACGGCGATCGTCGAAGCAATCCCGCAAATCATAAACGGGATCGTAACGGCGCTTATGGAGAATATACCGCTTATCATTCAAGCGGGCATTGATCTTCTTGTCGCGCTGATACAGGCTTTGCCGGAAATTATCGTTACGATCGTACAGGCGATCCCGCAGATAATCAGCGGGATTGTAAACGCGCTGATCGGGAACATCGACCAAATTATCATGGCGGGCGTTCAGCTATTCGTGGCGCTGATCGAGAATTTGCCGACGATCATTATTGAAATCGTGAAGGCAGTTCCGCAGATTGTTTCCGGTATCGTGCAAGCCTTCGCGTCGCTGGGCGGTGAGCTTATCAACGCGGGCGCAAATCTGCTTCACGGATTGTGGGAAGGCATTTCAAGCGCGGCTTCGTGGCTTTGGGACAAGGTAACGGGCTGGGCTTCTTCCCTTGTTGACGGTATCAAGGGCTTTTTCGGCATACATTCCCCGTCAACGGTTTTCGCCGAAATCGGCACGAACATGGGCGAAGGAGTGGGCGTGGGCTTCGGTGAGAGCATGGACGGCGTTTCGTCGGATATGACCGCCGCAATGGGCGGAGCGGGACAGCTTACCGCAGCCGAAGCGGTGCGTTCGGTAAACGACGGCATTATCGCGAATATTGAAGGGCTTTCCGGCGCGGTGAACGCCATTGTCGAGCGGGTTATAACGGGGCTGACCGCACAGGCGCAAAAGCTAAATCAAGCCGGACAGGACTTCGACAAGAATATCGCGTCCGGAATGATTGCGGCGATCCCGCAGATTACTTCAAAAATCCCGCAGATCGTGCAAAGTATCATTACGGCATTTACGGCGCAACATCAAAAATTTATATCCGAAGGCGAAAACTTCGACAAGAAGATCGCCGAAGGCATGGTGAAGGGCATTCCGCAGATCACGGGCAAAGTATCGCAGATCGTGCAGCCTGTTATTACGGCGCTTCGTTCTTTTATATCCGACTTCACAGCAGCGGGCGAAGATATGGTGCGCGGTATCTGGACGGGCTTTCAAAATATGTCCGGCTGGCTTGAAAGCCGCGTCCGTTCTATGATGAGAAGCATTGTGGCGGCGGTTCAATCCGAAATGCAGATCAATTCCCCGTCGAAGGTTTTTGCGGGGATCGGCGAATTCATGGCAATGGGGCTGGGTGAGGGCTTCGCCGCAGAAATGCGGAACGTCGAAAGCACGATCCGCCGCGAAACCGCGAACGCCGTTCCGGAGCGGGACACCGGAGCGGGACAGAGAACCGACCGCAGGGCAGCGCCGACCGTCGAGGTGGTACAAAACATCTATGCGAACGAAACGAGCTACGCAAAGCAGCAGCGGGAAGCGGCGCGGCAGTTTAGGCAGATCGCGCGGGAGGTTATGGCATGAGAATTCACGAAAAATTGACCTATACGAACGAGCGCGGGGAAAGCGTCGAGTTTTCCCCCGCTTCTTTGTATCACGTAAACTTCAAGGACGTAAAAGGGCTTTCCGACGTGCGGAACGCAATATACAGCACAAACAGCATGGGGCAGGACGGCGACACGTACTTGGGCTATCGGATCGAAGCCCGCGATATTGACATCGTGGGGCATATCAAAGAGCGGGACAAACAAGCGGCGCAGACCTTGCGCCGGAATATGAACAGGATACTAAATCCGCAGTACGAAGCGACGTTGACGTATGAGTTCGGCGACCTTAAACGGGTTATCGGGTGCAAAATAAACGACGCGCCGATCTTCACGCGGAAGCCGATTTTCGAGCAATTCGCCGTCAATCTGTCTTGCCTTAATCCCTTTTGGCGGGAAGAAGCGGAAACGCGCGAGGATATAGCAACGTGGATCGGCGGCTTTGAATTCCCCGTTCCGGACGGGTTAGAGCTTGCGGAAGGCTGGGAAATCGGCTATCGCCAGCCGTCGCTGATCGTAAACGTGTTCAATTCCGGCGACGTGAAAAGCGGTATCCGGATCGAGTTCCGCGCGCTGGGCGTGGTGAAAAATCCGGTTCTTCTGAATGTTGACACGCAGGAATTTATAAAGCTGAACATTTCGCTTGTAGCGGGCGACGTTTTAACCGTTTCCACCGGATACGGTGAAAAAGCGGTGAAGCTGAAACGCGGCGGCGTAACGACAGACGCTTTCCGTTATCTCGACGTTGACAGTTCATACTTGCAGATCGCCGTGGGCGACAATCTCTTCCGGTATTCGGCGGATACGAACGCGGAAAATCTCGAAGTATCCATCTATCACAATAACTTGTATTTGGGGGTGTAGCATGGAATTATACGTCTATAATCGGACAATGACGCTTCAAGGGATCGTCGAAAAAATATCTTCGCTGATCTGGACGCGGCGCTATTGGAGTTGCGGCGAATTCAAATTGCTTGTCCCCTTCACCGAAGAACACGCCGCCTTACTTGTGAAGAACAATATCATCATCAAGCGCGGCGGCAAGGAAGCGGCAGAAATCAAGTATATTCACATTACGAAGAATTCGCAGGGGCTGGAGGAAATCGAGGTTCAAGGCAAATTCCTTCTTTCGTGGATCGGAAAGCGCATTTTGACAAATCAGATCATCACGAAGGACACGACGCAAAACATTTTGTATGCGATCGTGCGGCAGACTTGCACAGCGGCGGGCAGCAGCCGGAATATACCGAATTTCAGCATTGCCACAAACGACGCGGACACAGGAAGCGGGCAGATCGACTATACTTCCGAAGCGTTCATCAACGCGCAGCTTGCAGCAGAAACGGCGGCGAAGGCGGCAAAGCTGGGAATGCGCGTCGTTACCGATCCGCGCACGGGCAAGCATACGTTTTCAGTTTACAAGGGGCGCGACCTTACGGCGGACAACGCCGCAGGAAACGCGCCTTGTATCTTTTCGCAGGAATTCGACAACATCGTGGAACAGGAATACACGAACAGCGTTGAAAACCTTAAAACGACGGCTTACGTCGGCGGAGAGGAAAAAGAAGGCATTGCGCGAAAGGTTGTGGAAGTCGGCGGCGCAGCAGCAGGGCTGGAGCGTGAAGAGGTATTCATAAACGCCACCGACATTGTGCAGGAATACGAAAACGAAAGCAAAGTGAAAATCACGCTGACCGACGCGCAGTATTTGGCGCTTCTTTCGGCGCGCGGCGCGTCGGAGCTTGAACAATACGCCGAAACGCTGGCGTTCGGCTCAAAGATCAACACGAACGCAAATCTTCAATACGGCGTTGATTACGACTTGGGGGATCGTGTTACCTGTATCAATAAGCGCTGGGGGGTTCGCATTGACGTTCGGATAACGGAAATCGCGGAAACCTACGAAACCAGCGGCGAAGAAATAGATATTACCTTCGGCGAGAGTTTGCCCGCGCTATTGACGCAAATTCGGCAGATCACAAAGTAAAGGGGGCTTCACAGCATGGAAAAATCAAGTTTTTTCAATAGCGTTTCGCACGATCGGACGTACAAAGCGGAAGATTGGGCGGAATACTTCGCTTCGTTCATCGGGAACGGAATTTTCCCCGTCCCTTCGACGGGGCTTCAAGTTGTAGCCGGAAGCGGTATGAACGTAACTGTCCGAGCGGGCAAAGCGTGGATCAACGGTTATTTCTATCAGAACACGGGCGATCTTACCGTACAGCTTGCGACGGCGGACGGGCAGTTGAACCGGATTGATCGTATTGTCGTTCAATGGAATTTGACAAACCGGACAATCACGACGAAAGTTAAATCTTCGGGGTTCAGCGCTTCCCCGTCCGCGCCAGCGGTGCAGCGGGACGCGGACATTTTCGAGCTTGTGCTGGCGGACGTATTTGTGGCGGCGGGCGTTACCGCAATCACGCAAAGCAGGATCACGGATCAGCGGCTGAATACTTCGCTTTGCGGGGTTGTCGCCGCCGTCGTGGATCAGATCGACACGGCAGCTTTCAACGCGCAGCTTCAAGCGTGGTTCGCGGAGTATGAAAGCCTTTCCGAAGAACAGTACAATTCCCTTGCGTCGTATATGGCTTCCTTGAAGCTGCAAGGAAACGTACAGTACGACGCATTCGAGCAGCACATGGCGGATTTTGAAACACAGGCGGAAGCAGACTTCAACACGTGGTTTGACGGACTGCAAGCCGTGCTTGACGAAAACGCCGTCACGAACCTAACAAACATCACGAACGCGCTTGACGCGCGCGTGGACTTACTCGAAGCCGTGCTTTTCAACGATATTACCGAAAATCCGTTTTTGATCCTGTTTGCCGATCTTGACGGTATCACGGCGACGGGCGTATGGAACGCCGCGTTACAGCGGATCGAATGTTGACGCGGTACGCTTGCACGGCGGCGGAATTGTCGTGCATTATCGGGAATATCTTTGCGGAGCTTTCCCCGCCGTGCGAAGAATGCGGCGCGGAGCGGGTAACGATCACGGGAACAACGGTAACAGGCAACGCGGCGACGCTGACTATTACCGACGCGGGCTTCGATTTTGAAGGGTGCGCCGCTGATACCGACGCGATCGCGGAAATGCGGAAAGGACGGTGCATTTATGCAAAGACCGGAGCGGGAACGCAAAGAGCCGTCCGAATTCAATGTGATTGTGAAGGCGAAAGACCTTGTAAAGCACACTTTCACGATAACGAATTCGACAGAACGCTTCCCGAAGAAATACCGCTTCACGCTTGTAAACAGGATACAGGATAAAGCGGTTCAAATTTACGAATGCGTGATCGAAGCGAACGAATTAGACCTTCGCGACGCGCAGGAATTCAGAGAGCGGCAGAAGCTGCAAGCAAAGGCGCTGACCTATTGCAAGGAGCTTCTATTTTTCATAGAGCTTTCGCAGGAAATGGGCTTTATATCAATGAACAGTTGCGAATATTGGAGCAAATTTGTTCTTGACGTGAAGTACATGACGACCGCGTGGAAGAAGCGGGACAAAACGAGGGCTTGAAAACCGTTTCGGGGTACATCTTGTTACGCCTAATTCGTCGAACGCCTACAACGTCCGCAACGTCAACACGGACGGCACGTTGAACAACAACAACGCTTACAACGGGAACAACGGCGTTCGCCCGCTTCGATGGATAACGCGATCGAGTAGCCGAAAGGCGAAAGCAGAATACCATCATCAAAGGAAGGTGTATCCCGTCGCCGCTATCCACGGCGGGGACAAATACAGGATCGCCGATACCGGAGCATACCGCGAAAGCGGCTGGCAAAGGTTACGAAACAGCGAGGATATTTTTATTATGACAGAGTTTGAAAAGATATACAGTTTTGAAAGCCTGTACAATGCCTACCGAAAGGCGCGGCAGGGCAAGAGGTGGAAGGGAGCGGCGGCAAAGTTTGAAGTAAACCTTCTTGAAGCGCTGAACCTATTAAGCTATCAGCTACGAACAAAACGCTATACCATGTCCCCGTACAACACGTTCGAGGTTTACGAGCCGAAGAAGCGCGTCGTTATGTCGAACAGCTACAAGGATAAAGTGGTTCAACACGCGCTTTGCGACAATGTGCTTGAACCGATCTTGACGCGATCGTTCATACGCGACAATTACGCTTCACAGGTGGGGAAAGGTACGCACGACGGGCTGGGGCGGCTTCAAGAGTTCTTGCGGAGGTTTTACCGGAAGAACGGTGTTGACGGCTGGATTTTGAAGGGCGATATATCAAAATACTTCTATTCGATCCGGCACGACGTTTTGAAAACCTTAATCCGCGAGAAGATAACCGATCCGGACGTTTTGTGGCTTGTCGATCTTATCATCGACAGCACGGAAGGAAACGTCGGAATACCGATCGGAAATCAGACTTCACAGCTTTTCGCCCTTCTCTACCTTGACGGGCTGGATCATTTCGTCAAAGAAAAGCTGGGTATCAAGTATTACGGGCGCTATATGGACGACTTCTTCTTGATCCATGAGGATAAAGAATACTTGCGGCATTGCCGGAAGGAAATTGAAGCGTTCGCAGCAGCGCGCGGGCTTTCGCTGAATGCGAAAACGAACATCTACCCATTGAAGAACGGCATTGATTTTCTTGGCTTTCACACGTACTTGACGGACACGGGAAAAGTGATCCGGAAGGTGCGCCGCCGAAGCAAAAACAACATGAAGCGGAAGTTGAAGAAGTTTGCCGGACTGAAAGCGGCGGGAAAGATCGACCAGCAGACGATCGAACAATCCTATCAAAGCTGGAGGGGACACGCTTCAAAGGGGAATTGCTATCACTTGATCCGGAGAACAGACCAGTATTATAAAAGCCTGTTCGGGATCGAGGAAAAAGGAAGCGACGCGCCGCCGATCTTGCCTTGCGGTGAAATACCGTGCAGGGAATGCCCGTACTACCACGAAAGCTATTTTTGCGGGTACATATCGGAGTATTGCGACGTATTCGGCAGTTTTGAAAATCACTAAAAACCGAAGGAGGAAAAGAAATGTCAAAAGCATTAAGCAGCTTGTCGGTGGGCGACAAGATCGAAGTTCCGGTTCTTTCCGCGTATCAATCGCGGTTCGGGGCGAAGATCGTTTTCAAGGTTGCCGACAAGAACCACAGCGGATACCCCGCGAATTCGGTAACGCTGATCGCCGAAAAGATCATTCAGATCATGGCTTCGGACGCGAAAGAGCCGAGCAACAGCAACAGCGACCGGAAGAATTACGGCAACAACAGGCACATTCATTCAAACCTTTTGCAATGGCTGAACAGCAACGCGACGGCGGGAAATTGGTACAGCGCAAAGCACAGCGCCGATCAAGCGCCGACGACAAAATCGACGCACGTTACATACAATCCGTACACGTCGTGGGCGGGCTTCCTTGCAATGCTTGATCCGAAGTTCGTTGCGGAGCTTTTAACAACAACGCTGACCGTCGTTAAATCATCGACGGACGGCGGAAGTTACGAAACCTTCAACGCGAAAATGTTTCTTGCGTCCACAACCGAAGTGGGGCTTGCAAACGAAAACAGTATCGCCGAAGGTTCGCGGCTGGCGCTGTTCAGCAATGACGCTTCCCGCGTCGCATATCCCACGGCGGAATGCGTGAGCAATGCGGACGGCTACACAAACAGCAGCTTCGCAACGTCGAAGGGCTGGTATTGGTGGCTTAGAACGCCTGATTCGTCGAACGCCTACGGCGTCCGCCGCGTCGGCGCGGACGGCACGTTGAGCTACAGCGGCGCTTACTACGGGGGCATCGGCGGTCGCCCGCTTTGTAATCTCAAATCTTCTATCTTGGTATCTGATACCACAAACGGAGCGGGGAATTATACAATAATCTACAATTCCGCGCCCACAGCGCCGCCCAGCATTACCGCGCCCGCAACGGCGTTCAGCGGGCAGAATATCAACATTTCTTGCGCGGCGGCGACCGATCCGGACGGCGACGCGCTGACGTACATTTTCGAGCGTTCCTACAACGGCGGATCGTGGACAGCGGTTCAAACGTCCGCGTCGCGGAGCTTCACGGAAGCAGTATCGACGGCGTGGAATACGTTAAAATACCGCGTCCGCGCGAAAGACAGTTATGGCAATTATTCCGCATACACCACCAGCGGCGATATTGCCGTAATTCACAATCAGCCGCCCGCGATTTCCGGAAGCAATGCGAATTTAGGAACGAAGCGCGCGGGCTTCACGCATTCTTACAGCGTCACCGATCCGGATAATGACGTTGTAAACGTCGTTGAAAAGGTGGACAACAAAACAATCGCGACGAAGAACAACGTCACGCTGGGCGCGACGCAGGGAGCAGCAGTTACCGGAAACGACTTCACGGCGCTTTCAAACGGGGCGCATACGCTGACGATCACAGCAACGGACAGCGCCGGAAACAGCAGCACACGGACACTTACGTTTACGAAGTCGATTTCCGGCTTTGTGATCGTCTTATCCGAGCCGCTGGAAGCGGACACGCAGCCGACGCGCTGCAACGTGAGCGTAAACAGGGAAATCCCCGCTGGCGGAGAATTCAAAGTCGAGGTTTGCAACAATCCTTTTGACGTTACGCCCGTTTGGGAGGATTGCACGAACGCCGTTATACAGGGCGTGGCGCACGTTTTCACAAATAAAACGAATACTTCGGCACAATGCGGCTTGAATATCCGCGTGACCGTGCAGCGCGGCGACGCGCTGACTTCGTGCTGGGTATCGGGGATCGGGGGTTCGTTTGAATGATTATCAAGGGAAAGAACGGCAATACACAGATGAAAAAGGACGTTCAGCAATTAAGGACGGCGGAAGAAAAATCCGCCGCCCTTCTTGCTTTGTCCTTCAAGGCGCAGATCGTGCAGGATCGCGCAGCAGGAACGAAGATCATTGACGACGGCATGATCCTTCAATCGGCGGAGCTTATCGAATACGACAGCTTCAAGGACAATCACGCATACAACACGATCGGCGAAATCTTCAAGTACGGCGACCGTTATTTCGAGGTTGTCGCGCCGCATACATCGAACGCGGCGGCGTATCCCGTCGAAACGACCTTCGCTTATTACAGGCTGGTGGAGCTTGCAGCTTCCGGCACGATTGACGATCCGATCCCCTATCCGGAAACGGCGGGGATCGTCGTAAACGTCGCTTCCGGCTTGTATTACAGTTACAAAGGCGGCGTGTATCTTGCAAAAGCAGATATGCCCGATTGCGTATATCCGCCCGACACGCCGACTTTGTGGCAATGGGAAAAAGTCGAAGGGAGGTAAAACCGCATGAACGAAACATTTATGACCGTGCTTTCGATTGTATCCGCCGTTTGTGCCATCGTGTTCGGTTATCTTGCTTTTGTCCGGAACAGGGACAAGGACAAGGAAGGCGACGCGAAGGCGGACGCGACCGTTTTAACGGAAATCGGCTATATCAAGGGCGGGATCGACGATATTAAAGCCGAACAGCGGGAGCAGCGAAAGACGAATACGGAATTCGTTTCCCGTCTGACCGCCGTGGAAGAGAGCGCGAAACAGGCACACAAACGAATTGACCGGATCGAAGAGGTACAGGAGCGGGAGCGGCACGAATAAGCCGTTCCCGCTTCGCATTTCAAAGGAGGTTTTCACAATGGCAAAAATGAAAAGTAACGTGTTCGTGGAAAAGCTGATCGACATTGCGAAGAATTACAAGACGCTTTATGTTATGGGGTGCTTCGGCGCGCCTATGACAGCGGCGAACAAAAAGCGATACACCAGCAATCACGACTACAACAAGCAATCTTCCCGCGTTGCAATGATAAACGCCGCCAGCGCCGATACATTCGGCTTTGATTGCGTCTGTCTTATTAAAGGGGTTTTGTGGGGCTGGGACGGCAACAAAGCCGACTGCTACGGCGGCGCAGAATACGCCGTCAACGGTGTTCCGGACATCGGCGCGGACACAATGATTACAAAATGTGCGAACGTATCGACGGATTTTTCGCACATTGAGATCGGCGAAGCGCTTTGGTGCGAAGGGCATATCGGCGTTTATATCGGGAACGGGCTGGGCGTTGAGTGTACGCCGCGCTGGGAAAACAACGTGCAGATTACCGCCGTTGCGAATATCGGCAGAAAGAGCGGGTACAACGCCCGCACGTGGACGAAACACGGGAAATTGCCGTATATCGAGTACACCGGAAACGCCGCGGGAAATAGCAGCACTACGAAGCCGAACACTTCCGAAGGGAAATTCAGCGTCGGCGATATTGTGGACTTCAAAGGAACAAAGCACTATGTTTCCGCGAACGCTTCGAGCGGGAAGCCGTGCAAAGCGGGCAAAGCAAAAATCACGCAGACGCACAACGGAAAACACCCTTACCACCTTATCGCGGAAAAGGGCGGCGGATCAAACGTATATGGCTGGGTTGACGCGGCGGACATCTACGGAGCGCCCAGCGCGCCCGCAGCAGCGAAGATCACAGAGGGAAGCCGCGTCCGCTTGAAGCAGGGCGCGCCCACCTACACGGGCGGAAGCCTTGCTTCCTACGTGTACGACCGCGTACACGTTGTAAAGGAGATCAGCGGCAAGCGCGCCGTTATCACCTTCGGAAACATCGTCGTGGCGGCGGTGAACGTGGACGATCTGACGCTTGCACAATAACACGCTGATTACACGCATAATCACACGCGCGCGATCCGTCGCGCCTTCCGTGCGATCGAAAGAGGGTACACAAACAAACACAGAACAGGAAAGCGAGGTTTTCAACATGACTTTTGACCTTACCACCATTATTGAAGCGCTGGCGGCGCTGATTGCCGCCGTCATTTCGGCTTTTGTGATCCCGTGGATCAAAAGCAAAACTTCCGTCGCGCAGTTTGAGAAAATCAAATTGTGGGCGGAAGCAGCCGTCGAAGCCGCAGAACAGATTTACACCGGAAGCGGCAGGGGCGAAGAGAAGAAGCGCTTTGTTATTGAGTTTTTGGCAAACAAGGGCTTCAAGATCGACGCGGACAGCTTGGACAAGCTGATCGAAGCCGCCGTTTTCAATCTTCCGTCGTATATCGGCGTTCTTGACACGACCGCGACGGAAGCAGACTGACAACACCGATCGCGCCGCCTTGCGCTTTTCCTCTTTCAGCAAAGCGGCTTGACGGCGGCGGGCATTCCGCCCGCTGATATGAGAAATCCCCCGCAGGGCTTCGCGCCTTGCGGGGGATTTTTTTGTTTGGTGCTACTTCGCGTATGTAACACGGGCGACCGCGTTATATATCTTTTCGCCTTCGTCTGAAAATCTATCAATCGAGATGGTAACATCTTCGATCCTATCGACGACGGACAGCGCTTGCGGAAGATCGCTTTTCCGGACAAAGCCGATCAATTCGCCTTCAGCAAGAACACGGATCGCGGCTTCGCCTTCGTATTCGCATTTCTCCAGCTTCCCGTCAATCCCGATCCCGTCGCTATCCTTATAAAGCGAAGCAAGAATGCGCTGGCGGTTGTCGAACGTCACGCCGGATACCGGAAGCGACAAGACACCATGCGCCGCTTGAAATTCACGGCGGGCGGCGGCTTCCGTTTGCGCCCGTTCCTGTTCAGCTTCGGCGGCTTCCTTCGCCTTCTTATTTTTGACGAAGCCGAAGGCGGCGAGAGCGGCGGCGATCACGATACCGGATACGCCCGCGCCCACGTTCCCTTCGGCAAACATCGGGAAAGCAGAAACAAGGAACAACGCCGCGACGATCCACATTACAATAACAGATTTTTTCATGCTGTTACCTTCCCTTCAAGGCAGAAATAATTTGACGCGCAAGCGCCATTCTAACCTTTAACACAATTATAGCCGATCAGCGGGGTAAAATCAAGAATAAAGCGGAATATTAACACACCGTTCAGAAATCTTCCGCATGAAAGGGGGCGGCAAAGTGAAGATATACGATTACAACGGGAAGAAGAACATTTCCGGCGAACGCATACGGCAAGCGCGCGTCGTCCAGCGTATGCGGCAAGAGGATTTAGCCGCGAAGCTGCAAATCGCGGGCGTGAACATGGAGCGGGACAGCATTTCAAGAATTGAGATCGGAACGCGCTTCGTTTCCGACTTTGAATTGAAAGTGTTTGCGAAGGTGCTGGGCGTTTCGGTGCTTTGGCTTTTGGATATGGAGGAATGAAAAAGTGGCGGGGTTGTCCCGCCGCAAATTTTTTTGATTTTTTCCGGTTTTTTCTCGAAAAGGGCTTGACATTATACGGCAAATGCAGTATAATATAATCACAGGCAAGGGGAAGCCGAGTAAACGAAGAAAGGAGAACACACCACCGGAAAGGGGGTGCAAGAATGACCGAAGAGCAAATAAAAGAATTGCTTGAACTTCTCAAAAAGGCTTTAGAGAGTGAAACGGTGGAGCGTATCACAATCAGCATTAAGCCGAAAAAGAAGAACAAGCAATCCTAACAGTTAGACGGCGGGTTTCCCCACCCGTTGTCTTTATTATAACCGATAAAACAAGAATTTGTCAAGGGGGAGGGCGCAAATGGAAATCAGCGTAAAAGTGGCGTATAGGAACGAAAAGCTACAAGCGGCACGAAAAGCGGCGGGAATGTCACAATCACAGCTTGCAAACGCAGCGGGAATTTCCGTCCGCATTCTGCAAGACTACGAGCGCGGCGGGCGCGATCTGAACGGCGCGAAGCTGGCAACAATGCTTAAACTATGTAACGCGCTGGGCTGTTCATTGCGGGACATTATAACCGATCCGGACACAATCGAACAGTTAGACGCATACGAAAATAAACATTGATTTCACGGAGGGCGGCAGGATATGCCGCCCTTTTTCTTTTTGGTATAGGAGGAACGACAATGCACAAACACTTAACGTGGACAGACCGCCTAAAGATAGAAAAGGCGCTGAAACAGGGCTTGAAGCCCTTGCAGATCGCCGATCGGCTGCACGTGAACAATTCGACTATTTATAGAGAGTTGAAACGCGGCGAATATATGCACTTGAATTCCGACTTAACCACCGAAAAGAGGTATTCGCCGGAGATCGCCCAGCAGAAGTACGACGAACAGTTGAAGGCGAAGGGCGGCGACTTAAAAATCGGCGACGACCACGAATTGGCGGCGTTCATTGAAAAGAAGATCGCCGACGAAGGATATTCCCCCGCCGCCGTCGTGGGAGAAATCAAGCGGCTGGGGCTGACCTTCCGAACAGAGATCAGCGAAAAGACGATTTACAATTATATCGACAAGGGCGTTTTCCTTCGGCTGGAGCGGGCGAACCTTCCGCAGAAGGGCAAGCGCAAGCGGAAGTATGACAAGGTGAAATCGAAGCCCGCCCGCGCGCCGAAGGGCGAAAGCATAGAGAACCGCCCGCAGGAAATAAACGAGCGGGAAACCTTCGGGCATTGGGAAATGGATTGCGTCGAGGGAAAGAAGAAAACGAAGGAAACCTTGCTTGTTCTTTCGGAGCGGTTGACGCGGCAGGAAATAATAATCAAAATGCCGGACAAGACCGCCGCCAGCGTCGTGAAGGCGCTGAACAGGCTTGAACGGAAATACGGGCGGCGCTTCCCGCAGATATTCAAAAGCATTACCGTGGACAACGGTTCGGAATTTGCGGATTGCGCCGGAATAGAAAAATCAATCTTCGGCAGGGGAAAGCGGAAGCGCACGACGGTTTATTATTGCCATCCGTACAGCGCATACGAACGCGGCACGAACGAGAACATAAACAAAATGATCCGGCGCTTCCTTCCGAAAGGAACGGACTTCCGGCAAGTATCCGTTGAGTACGTCGCGCGGGTTGAAGCGTGGATCAATAACTATCCCCGCGAAATTTTGGGCTTTGAAACGTCCGGCGCGCTGTTTGAAAAATACCTTGCGGAAGCGGCTTGACCTACCTTCAAAAAATTTTTCTGATTTTTTCTGCATTTACTCTTGACTTTTTCAGTGTTTTGGCCAGTCAGCGTAAAATTGACGCGGACCCCAAAAGCGCCTAGGCTTTTGGGGTCCGCTGCCTGCCGGTTGCCGGAAAGGGGCGTCAGAGATACTTCTCCACAATGAATTTCGTCATTGTGTCACGGTCCAGGAAGGGGGCGATGTCCCGAATGGCCTTGATGCCGTCCTTTTTTACGGCGCGGCGGGCAAAACCGGCAAGGACTTCCTTGTTCAAAAAGGGGCACATATCTTCCAGACCGTGCAGGCCGTTTTTCTCGAACTCCTCCCCCGCCAGGCGCTGGAGCGTCTCCTGGGAGAGAAAGGGGTACAGCTCGTCCATATGGCGCAGGCCGTTCCGGGCATATTCCAGCTCCGCGATGTCCTCCCGCTGCTCCCCGGAGAGGAAGGGGATGAGCTCCTCTATCCCCCTCATGCCGAACCTCTGGTACAGTTTCACCGCGGCCTTGCCCAGGGCATCCTTTCCCGCAAAGGGGGCCACGATGTCCAGGTCCCGGCCATCCCCGCTTTCGGCGGCCTTGAGGAGGATGTTGTCCACTACGCTGCCCCCGATAAAGGGCAGCAGGTCCTCAATCTCCTTGAGGTCGGAAACCTCCAGCTTTTCAAAAACCTCGTCCACCTGGTCCGGCTTGAGGATGGGGGCAACCTCGCTCAGCTCCTCCGGGGTGATGGGGTTGGCCTCCAGGTAAATTTTTCCCCCGTCCTT
>Ga0137309_100640_pt1 | contig 25563 bp, 23 predicted proteins | sample NAcewiD2O_June_FD_97179 | JGI IMG/M metagenome (GOLD analysis project Ga0137309, IMG submission 97179) | Mouse cecal microbial communities from Vienna, Austria - N-Acetylneuraminic amended D2O_June | ecosystem: Host-associated > Mammals > Digestive system > Large intestine > Cecum | place... | reverse complement strand
ATTTAAAAGCCAACAACATCCGTATTTTTGATTTTTCTAGTTTCTCCCAGCCTCTTACGGAACAGGTTCGTGCCAATGCCCAGCGTATTGCAGATGAAAACGGCATCCAGATTGAGTTCATCCGGAAACTCCGGGCGTTCCGAAAAGATGACCGCATCCAGGAGATCATTCAGAAAACCGGTAAGTCTGAGGGGCTGATTCATATCTTTTCTGCCATGGAACAATGCAATACTTATAAGCCATGGCATGATAAAACAACCGGAAAAACATTCCTTAAGTTTGACCAAAGCAAATGTCTCCATTATTATTTTTATTTTATAGATAAAGAACTCGGCTTGTGTTATCTCCGGGTCCCCACCTGGGCTCCCTTCCGACTGCAGTTCTACATGAACGGTCATAATCTTCTGGCCCATAAGCTGCAAAAGAAAGGGATCACTTACCGTATGCATGATAACGCCTTCCTTGAAATCTCAGATGTCGAAACTGCCCAGAAACTATCTGACAGAATCAACCCGGAAGGTCTCCATAAAATCCTGGATGTATTTGCAAAACGCTACTGTCCCATTGCGGAATCGCTCGGTCTCGGCTACACTTGGACAGTCCAACAGATTGAGTGCGCAACCGATATCATGTTCAAACAGGCCTGTGACCTGGAGCCCCTTTATGATGAGATCATCCGGACGGCAATCTTTACGGTAAAGCCGGATAACATCGCTGCATTCCTGGGACAGCGCATTACCTATAACTGTAAGAAAGAAGTCGGTACAAACTATAACCAGCGTATTCTCGGTACGAGAATCAAACACCATATGGGTGATGTATCAATTAAAATGTATGATAAATTTGGCTGTGTTTTACGGATAGAAAGTACTTGCAATGACATCGGGACTTTTCGTGTAAAACGGAAAGTGGAACACAGGGACGGCAGTTCCACAGAACAAAAAGCGCCTTTGAAAAAAAGTATTTATAGCCTGTATCAGTTATTCACAATCATGAAAGCCGCCAACTACCGGTATCTGGAATTCGTATCATCCTTTGATGACCACAGCGGCGGAAAGAAGAATCTTACAAAAGCAACAGAGGCTGTTAAGGAGAAAGGCCGTTCCTACCGTGGGCTGAACTTCTTTTCCCCAAAAGATCTGTTGGTACTGGAAGTGATCAGCCGTGGCGAATACATGACTTTTGGAATGCAGGGAAAGGATATCCGCCGCCATCTGGAGGATATCAGTCCGTCTGCCATGTCGAGAATTTTTAAGCGGCTCCGTCTCCATGGGATTATTGAACGGGTTCAAGGAACTTATAAGTATTTTACAACAGCTTACGGCAAAGAGGTCATTGCGGCAGGATTAACCGTTAGAAACCTTGTGCTTATACCAGCATTGGCATAAGTGTTTTTCTTATGCAGAAATTTTGCCATTTTGCGTCAAAAAATATTTATAAGTGGCCTAACATACTTCCAATGCTTAACGACACCATGATGTATATCGCAAGCGCAACAAAGAAGATTGGGAGCTGTGCCGGCAAAACGGCTTCGAATAATAGGGGAGCCAGCAGCACGATCACAGCGCAGGAAATCATCAAATGGATCCATGCGGAAAGAAACATCGTAACAAGTCCCAGATAGACAGGCACTCCGTTTGCTTTATAAACTTTGCTGATGTCACTTCCGTAGGTCTCGATCAGCGATGGCGGCAGCCCGATAAACGCTCCCATGGAAACGCTCATCACGACCATAGACTGGATGAGCGTGCTTCTCATACCGGGCATAACAGAAGTGAAAATGCCGCCCATAAGAAGAAAGAAAATCAGCGGAACGACATAGCAGGTCACGAGCAGGGATCTGCTTCGTATATCCAATTTCCACTGTAACGCAACACCATAAAAAAATCCGCTCATTCAGCGTCCCTCCTTGTCATTTCCATAAAATGCTGTTCCAGTGTGCCGCGGTCCACTTTAATATCTAACACCTGCATTTCCTTTTGTTTCAGCTCGCCGAGCAGGGAAATCAGCGTATCTTCAACATTGTCTGTCTCAAAAGTACTGTCCCCTAACTGGGTTTTGATATGGATAAAATAGGTTTTCCCAACCTTGTCTGTCAGTTCCGAAGCTGTGCCGCAAAAGGAAATGCTTCCGTGATTTAAAATAGCGATACGGTCGCATAAGGTTTCGACCTCCGCCATATCATGGCTTGCCAGAACAATGGTCTTTCCCTGTGCTTTGAGCGTTCGGATCTGCTCATGAAGCGAAAATCTGCCCTCCACATCAAGCCCCGCAGTCGGCTCGTCGAGAAAAATAATATCTGGATCGCCGATCAGCGCAAGGGCGAGATGCAGCCGCCTTTTTTGCCCTGTAGACAGCTGGGCATACTGCTTCTTTTCCATTTCCTGGATACCAAGAGTATGAAGCATCGAGCAGTCGATTTTTGTTCGATTCCATTTCGCAAACAGCTTTACCGCCTCCAAGGGTCTGATATGGGCGGGCAAAGAGGAGGACTGCAGCTGGATCCCTGTTTTCCCATTGACGATGACCGTACCGCTGTCATAGCTCCGCAAGCCCTCGATACATTCGAGCGCTGTCGTTTTTCCTGCGCCATTGACACCGAGCAGAGAAAAGACTTCTCCCTTTTCGATCTGAAGCTCCAGTTCCTTAAGAACCATATGACTGCCGTAGCTTTTCCTTAACCTGCGGACCTGTATTGCGTGATGCATCATTCCACCTCCTCGAAGGGATCTGCTCCAAGCTTTGAAAAGTAGATCTGCAGAGCCGGCTCTAAATAGTCGTTTACGGTTTTTTGCCTTTCTTCCCAGGCATTTGCGGCAGTATCAATATTGCCGATTTCCATCAATTTCGGCAGCATATTCCTATCCCCGTTTGTAAATTCCATGATCAGGTTCCAATATTCTTTTACAACCTGCTGACATTTTTCGCTTTCTGGGGGCACATGTTCCTTTTGAAGCTGTACGATTTCATCGCTTAAACAATGAAATCGGTCCATAAAATTTAAGCCGCTTTCCTTATCAAATCTCTTTCGGATATGGTCAAGCGTATCATCATCAAAACGCTTGATCAGATAGTAAGAGTCATTGTTCATCTGCAGATTGACGATAATATCCGCATACTTCTTAAAATTGACGGTCTGCATTTGCAGCACTTCTGCTTTTAACCGTTCGACCGCGGTCAGAGAAGCAGTCAGCTGTTCTATTTTCCTGCGTATGTTATCAGCCTGTTTGGCAAGAGCGTCTGCAACATCCGCCGGTGTTTCTAAAGAAATCAAGCGCTGCTTTATGTCATTCAAAGAGAAGCCCAAGGATTTCAAGGACGCGATCTGATGAAGCGTAATCAAATCCTTATCCGTATAAAGCCTGCGCCCGCCCGCGCTTTCTGCGGATGGAGAGAGTAATCCCTCTTTATCGTAATATTGCAGGGTTCGGACCGTGATCCCCATTTTCTTCGCGGCTTCCCCAACGGTCATATATCCATCGGGAATTGCTCTGTATTTTGCCATGGTTCGTTACCTCCTGAGACATATTATATACTCACAGACGATGAAATCTGCTGCAAGGAACTGTCTGAAAATAACTTATACATCTTGGCTTGTCTCTGCGTAACCTGTACAAGTTCTTTTCATCCAGTTCCCAACATTGCGCCAGCCGCAGCCGCAAAGCGGCATAATCCCCATGCGGCTGTGCGCGTCATATGATACTGAGTGGCAGATCTGCCTGATATTCAGTATAAATCATTACGCAGCGTCACAAGCAAGAACTTTTCGCTAAGTTTTTCAGAAAAGGTCAATATAGCTTTGTTCGATGTATTTTCATATGCGGTTTCTGAAACCATTACAAAAACGACAGGAATTTCCATAAACTAGAATGTAACTAACAAAAAAACGGAAGGAAAAAAGCATTTTTTGAATTAGAATTTAACTATCAACAAAAACAAAACCAAACGAGTTGATGTAAAGTATCGTATGAAAAAACGATACGGGAATTGCCCGCATTAAAAATCTGCTTCGCAGATGGCGGGCAAGTAGGCAATCAATTTGCTGCGCAAATTGGTTACATATAGCGAAAGAGAGGAAATCAAAATGAAGAAGTTAAGAGTAGGAATCGTAGGCTGCGGAGGGCGCAAGGTATTACACCGATTATACCGAGCTTCTGAAGGATGAAAGCATTGATGCCGTTCATGTCTGCACACCTAACGTGGCGCACTGCCCGATCACGGTCGCGTCATTTGAGGCAGGCAAGCATGTGATGTGCGAGAAGCCGATGGCAGCGACCACAGAGGAGGCGGAGAAGATGATGGAGGCATGGAAGAAATCCGGAAAGAAATTCACCATCGGATATCAGAACCGGTTCCGCAAGGATACCCAGATGCTCCATGCGGCATGCGAGGCGGGCGACCTGGGCCATCAATATGAAGGATTCCCGGGAGGCAGCAGCTACGCTCTGCGGGACAAAGGCAGGCGCGGAGATCATCGGCGGCATGAGCAAGGAAGGCGGCTATGACCTGGTGATCAACAAGACCTCACACGGACAGCTGACCGAAGAACAGCTTTCCTCGGGCGGAACCATCGCGTTTTTCGAGGGCGGATCCGACAAGGAAGAGGTGATCGAGTGCAAGCAATGGCTGGAAGCCATCCTCAACGATACGGAGCCGCTGGTAAAACCGGAGCAGGCATTCGTCGTGACGAAGATCCTCGACAACATTTACAAGGCAAATCAATTGGGCCATGAGATCAAATTTTGATGAAATATTCGAAGCGGCAGATGTGTCCGCATTGACGGATATCGGTTACGACGGATACACCTGCATCGAGGTGGAAGACAAGGCGTTTGAGAAGAGCCAGGAGGACGCGAAAAAGGCAGTAGTTTTAAGCGCGAATTATCTTAGGAATTATATCTTATGAAACGGCCGGATGGCCATTTCACATGAATCTCATCCAGGGAATAGGACTGGATCCAAACGGCAGGAATCTGATAGAGATGTTCGGTTTCATCCTGAAAAATGATACGGCACGTGAGGTGTTTGGGAAAGCGTTCGGTCTTATCCGGATAGATAACGGCGGAATGAGGAAAGCGCATGATAAGGATACCGGTTTCCGTATCCTCCGCGAGGGTATGCTGTATGGAGAAATGAAGATCATACGCGATCATGCGTATGACCATTTCCAGATCGTTCCGCATCTGGCATTCCAGGTGATAATAGTCTGTACCATTTACCAAAAGCGCAATGTCGGACAGGCGGGAGCCCGGCGGTGCATCCGGGTTCTCCCGATAGGTGGAGGATTCCGTGGCAAGCAGGGTGATGGGGGTTAAGGGGCTGTTATGTCCGAGATTTTTTGATCTCTGATGCAACAGCCCCGTGGCAGATAAAATCATTTTCCAAACAGATTGCTGTGTGATCCCGCGCGTGATAAGGTCAGTACCAGGACATCATCGTCAATGCGGTAGATAAGCAGCCAATCAGGCAGCACATGACATTCACGGTGTCCGGCCCAGTTCCCGGACAAGGCGTGGTCTTTGTTTTTCTCCGGGAGGGGCATTCCCATGGCAAGGTTGGCGATTACGCTCTCCAACAGCCCGATATCCAGGCCGCGCCTCATTGCCAGCTTGTAATCTTTTTTGAATTGTGTAGTAGGCTTGACTGTATATTTTGTGTTTCTCATGCTTTCAGGTCTGCGAACAGTTCATCCAGATCGGTATACCCTTTTACGGACGGATCTTTCGCAATCCTTTCCGCCTCCAGCATGGCGGCAACCGTTTCGCTGTTGGGCTGGTTGAGGGAAATGTCAAAAGGAATCCGTCCCTCACGAAGAGATTGGCGGACAAAAATGTTGAATGCCGTTGTCAGGTTCATGCCGAGTTCCCCGAACAGCCTCTCAGCCTGCGCTTTCAGGTCTGAATCCATGCGGATACTGATGTTTGTAGTAGAGCCAGCCATATAACCATCTCCTTTCCTGCTGATGATTACAGTATATGCTATCTGCACGAAAAAAGCAATGCTTTGCACGAAGAATTGACAGTAAATTTATTTCCTATGTTACAGGTCACACCTTGACCAGGCGTGCCCTGTAACTCAGGCCGTCATTTTAAATTGCCTACGGCAATGGACGGCCTGAATACCAGCTCTTATGTGCATCCTCCCGACCAATCAGCGTGGTGATTGGTCGGGGTGTGACATGTAACTTTCCTATGCCCAGCCCTGCCGAATTCAGCGGTGACATGAAGATGTACCGCCCCGGTTCCTTTGAACCGGTTCCGGTACTGAGCGCCCACGGATTTGCCCATGATTTCCGAGGTGTCGGCACCGCGGAGATGGCCTGGTCGCTGCGCCTGGGACTGCACTGCCAGGAGATCATCCAGGGGATCGGCGAGAGCGCCCGGACCGGGAGGTATTACCAGATGACGACCACCTGCGAGAGGCCAAAGCCTTTGCCGAAGGGCTGCAGGGGGCTGGCGGGATTTTCCGTTGAGGATATCATTGGTATAGTTGTGACGGGAAAACAGATCGGACCCCAGCCAGTATCCCAGAAGGGAGATACCGCCGAGATTGTCGATGATATTTTTCATCACATAAGCGCCCTGCCAGATACTGTCGTTCATCGGATTCCGATTGGAAACAGAGCCGTTCCATTCCGATACATGGATCTCCTTGACGTGAAATCCGATTCGGGCCAGCTTGTCCGTAATTGTCTCCACGGTCTTTTTCAGATAGCCGGTATCCTGAGACCGCCTCCGGTCAATGGCCCGTCCCGCGCTGCCCGTGTAATAAGGATAGGAATAAATGCTCAGGAAGTCGGGATTCACGATCCGCTGCTTCCAATGGGAGAGGAATTCCGCAAAAATGGGTTCGTCAAAGGTCATATGGATGCTCCCTCCGCCGATCCGGATATTGGGTGAGATTTCCTTTATAGCGTCATAACAGGCTTCAAATGCCGTAAAATAATCCTGGTAATCATGTTTTTTCAGAAGCCGGGGATCCTTCCACAGCTCGAAATACCACAGCTCGATCTCGGCGATGCCGTATCGGTTTGCGTAATGGGAGATCATGGAGTGAAAAAAATATTTGGCCTCCGCATAGGTTTTGAACAGGATTTCTTTGTGCTCGGCAACCAGATATTGATCCAGACGTTCGACCAGCATTTCCGGTTTAAACCCGATCTCGATATAAGGATGGATGCCGTGATGGATCAGAAAATCCATGACCCGGTCCATTTTTTCAAAATAATAGTCCCCGTTCCCGCCGATATTCAGCTCCAGCTCTTCGGAATAAATGTCCCTGAAGCGGATGTATTCGAAGTCCAGTTCATGTTTTAAAAGCAGGATATGGGACTGGATATCAGACTGGAACAGGTCGCTCATCCGGTTGATATTGATCATCCGCTTCCAGTATTTGGAATAGATCTTCTGGTTATGGGCATCGGCGATGAGATACTGCCGTGAGAGCGCCTGTTCAGGGGCGGAGGCGCTCCGGTTTTTCAGATAGTCCTCGGCCTTTTTCGCAATCTTGGCGCCCAGTGCCCCGGCCTGGCCTGCCTGCTTCTTTTCCTTTTCCCTTGCCCGAAATTCCGAGGGTGTTATATCATAAAGGAAGATCACCCGGTTCATATCCAGGTAATGCTGCAGCCGGATAAAATTGAGATGCAGGCAGACATAGAACACCGGAGCGTCCGACAAAAGCGCGTGCCGGGTATAGAAAAAAGCAATATTTTGTTTCAAACCAAAAAAGAATGTGTTAGAAAAAAAGGAGGAGAATCAAAGATGTATCAGGAAATGCATGAAGGCCCAAAACGGGGTGTTTCAATCTACAGTTATTCAGGGGAGTACGGGTGGTCCATGGATCTGGAGGACTGCTTTGCGGACATGCGCGACATGGGGGCGCATGGTCTGGAAATATTGGGAAATGCGCATATCGACGGTTATCCGAACCCGTCGGAGGCCTGGCTCGACCGCTGGTTTTATCTGCTGGATAAATACGAGATCATTCCGGTGGAATACGGACACTGGATCGACAGCCGCCTCTATGCCCATGATTATATGAAAAACGGGCGGGAGATCATCCGCAGGGCACTGCCCATGGCGGAGGAATACAATGTGCGCATGTGCCCGGAGCTGCATATCCCGACCAGGCTGAAAAGCGCCTATGTGGATGAGTACATGGATTTTATCCTGCAGACCAATACAAAATATTTTGGATTCAATGTGGACTTCGGTGATGAGAATTTTGAAGAGACGACCATTCCATACAGGGAGATCATCCGGACTCTGAAAGACAACCACTGGGACGGTTACATGCTTTCCGAATATGAAGGACCCCATAAGGACGAGCCGGGTTTCGTTTCGGATCAGCTGCGCCGCCAGCATATCATGATGTGGAAGTCCGGTTCTGCAATATGGCGTCATACCTTCCGCCCCAGCTCCAGGAGCACATGGATCCGGACGAGGATCTTCCGGAGAGCGAGATCGTGTCAATCCCCGGAATCATCGAAGGGCAGGGGCGGTATCGGCGGCGTCTCCTGTTGGTATAGTGCGGGGACAAGGAGTTGATGAAAATAGGGTATGTCAGATCAAGGGTGTAAGTAAGTTGTCTGAATACTTCCTTTAAACGGCTTGGCTATTCAAGACAAAACGCCGGAAACCAGCCAAGGCAGAAGATCCAGCCTTGACGGGTTTCCGGCGTTTGATAAAATTCATTATGGCAGTTCCTCAGACAACAGCTTCAATCAATACTTTATCGCCCAGAATGACCTTCCGGATGCCAACTTGCTTTTTCTTATTGAAATTAAAACTCACCATATATCCACGTTTTAGATGATAGGATTCCAGATAATCGGCCAGCTGCTCTTCGCCGCGTTCATTATATTCATTTCCGTGCCAAATTTTGAGTTCAACAATTTCCTGCCTGCCGCAAAAATCAATGATCAGATCCGTGCGCCGCTTTGTCCTTGTCCGCGACTCGATATAATAATTCCCAGTCCCGTTGATGATCGGCTTCACGTAAAGCAGGAAAAGGCACCGGCCGTTGTCCTCCAGAAACTTTTCGTTATGCTCCGCAAAAAGTTCCGTGTAATGACTGACAAATTTCTGGATTACCAAATCCATATCCAGTTGTCCATTTTCAATAAACTGATTCTTCTCATCCGCCGCAATCTGTGAGAGCTCCATATGGCGGGCGCTTTCCGCAAGAAACCCATTGTAAAGCCGCGTCTCAAAAATACGGTTGGAGACAGCCGCGGTTCCATGATCCAAAGTAATAAAGCCAAAGGTTACTGCCATCCGGATTCCGATATCTCCGGGTACATATTCAATCATTTTTCCTTTTAGCAGCAGATCCTCCAACATCTGTTTTAGTTCAGGATACTCGATCAGCTTATTGTCAAGAGATTCAAACAATGTGTTTTCTTCCATCAGCAGAATCCGGACTGCGGCAAGGAAGCCTTCTTTCGTCCAGGCAGCCTTTTTATCTGGAAATGCCTGGCTCCCGGTAATCTTTTCATCGATCAGCTTACAGAGTCTTGATACCAGGAAAGGATAGCCGGATGTATAATCATAAAGCAGTTCCGATATCTTGTGAACCGCCATCCCCGTATGATGGTCCGCCTCGTAATCCTCCAACATTCCGGCAATACCCTCTTTCTGTAAACTCATGTCCAAATCAAAATCTGCCGCAATATTCCACGGGCTATTCGTCTTATGCTCATCTCCTGTTCTGATTTTTGCCTTTAAGCTTTTGACATCATAGACACTGGCAAGAATTACGGAATGGAAAGTCGGTATCTCGTCACGATCAATATAATTCACTCTCAATAATGCCAGAAAATCCAGGAAAACCTGATTATTACTCGCATGATCAACCTCATCGATCATAAGGACGACTTTCTTTTCCGATACCCGGCACCATTGATTCAGACAGCCAAATAAAAGAGCCAGAACGGCATTTTTTATAGTTCCATCTGCAAATGCTTTCAGCTCGGCCTTTATTTCCTGCGGAACCTCCGACTTCCGGTCAGCCACTGCAACGATTTCACGTGCAAATGCCATAACAAATGATGCTTCATCCCGAAAATCAGAGGAACTTAACCTTTGGAAATCCAGACTCATCACCACATATTCTTTTGACAGAAATTTCGCTAACGCTTTCAAGGTTGTCGTCTTTCCATATTGTCTTGCCCGGTTCATCGTAAAATAATCGCCCCGGTCAATATATTCCTTAATTTTTAGAAGAAGTCCGTTGATATCTACCATATAATGAAGATTTGGCTTACAATCCGCACTGATATTAAATATTCTGCTCATCACATATTCTCCATATGAATCATGTATTCCTATTCGTTCGAGTGTAGTAGCCCTATTTTAACACAGATTCTTCTGGCGGACAATTAGTATTTGGACCACCCGCCGGCAGCTTTCGGCGCTGATCACAACATTGCTTCCGATCCAGACAAAATCTTCCATGACCACCTTTTTGCAATACATTTCTCCATGCGCGCGTGCCAGATAATGCAAGGGGTGATTGGTCGCGCTGATCGTTACATTCGGTGCGATCAGTACCCCATTGCCGATCAGCATCTCATGATCGTCAACCAACGTAAGATTCGAATTAATATAAGTGTCCTTCCCAATGGAAACCGTATTGCCCATGGCAAGTGTGAGCGGAGGCTTGATCCACACATTGCTGCCACAGGATGCAAACAGATCCTGCAAAATAGCGGCTCTTTTTTCTGCTTCATCGGGCCGTGTCCAGTTAAAATTCTGGCAAAGCCCTCTGGTATAGACCTGCCGTTTCATATTCTCCCTTGTATCCGTCCAAAGTAAACCCTCTGCCCTCCGCTTAGCCATGCATGTTATTTTAGTATGCTCCATATGCTCTTCCTTTTTCATATATGTAACCAATTTGCGCGGCAAATGAATTGCCTACTTACAACTCCTTATCCCATGATACCATAGTCTGTATTTTTAGGAATATCTTTCGCTCTGGTCAGACCAAAAAAGAGAAACACATTTTTTCCAGTTTACCTTCCCCTGACTCTGTGCTATAATCAACACAAGAGATTCAATCGTAAACAATAGCGTTACAGCATCCGGCCGTCCTGGTCGGAGCAGAGAGGAAGGGCATATGGCGAAACAAAAGTTAAGACCGAAGATCGTGAAATTATGTAAGGTAGTCGGCGGCCTGACCGGCGTGGTCAATAAGATCGACGAGAACGCGCCGGAGTATTACGCGCTGGCCTCCATCCTGACGGATGAGGAAGCGGACGTGGCGATCGCCGCCGGTCTGCGCAAGGAGCGTTCCCTGGATTACCTGGTGAAAAAGACGGGCATGCCGGAAAAGAGGGTCAAAGAGCTGGCGGACCACCTGGCATGGATCGGGGTGTTCCGTTTGACGACCAACCCGGAGACAAAGCAGGATCAGTATTTTATGCAGATCTTCGCGCCCGGCATTATGGAAATGCTGGTCAACAACCAGGAGCTTTTAAAGACCCACCCGGAGGTGGGGAGGGCATTCGAGGAATATACCCGGATCCGGATGGCCGACATGTCTCCCATGATGCCAAACGGCTATGGGCTGATGCGGGTCGTCCCTGTGGAAAGCGCGATCCAGGATATTCCCAAGGCACACGATTATGACAAGCTGAGCTATTACATCAACAAATACGAAAAATTTTCCGTATCCCCGTGCTCCTGCCGGGCATCCAGGCGCACCCTGAACGACGGCTGCGGGCATCTGGAGGAGGACATGTGCATCCAGATGGGAAAGGGCGCGGAGCACTATATCCGGACCGGACGGGCGCGGGAAATCTCCCGGGATGAGGTGTATGAGATCCTGAAACGGGCGGAGGACAACGGGCTGATGCATGACATGCCGAATATCGAGGAGGCCGGGGAGAGCGCGGCCATCTGCAACTGCTGCGCCTGTTCCTGCTTTGGGCTGCGGATCGGTCTGATGTACGGCGCAAGGGACATGATCCGCTCCAACTACGTGGCAAAGATCGACGAGGCGAAGTGCGTAGCCTGCGGCCAGTGCGTGGAAAATTGTCCGGGCAACGCGCTGAAGCTGGGCCAGAAGCTGTGTACCACCAAGCCCATTGTTCCGCCGGAGTACCGGAAGATGCGGGACAGTGTATGGACGAAAAAGGACTGGAACCCGGATTACCGTGAGAACCGGGAGGACGTGGTCCAGACCGGAACCGCGCCCTGCAAGACCGCCTGTCCGGCGCATATCGCGGTGCAGGGATATCTGCGGCTGGCGGCAGAGGGAAGATATCGGGACGCGTTGGCGCTCATCAAGAAGGAAAATCCGTTCCCGGCAGTCTGCGGACGGATCTGCAATCACCGCTGTGAGGACGAGTGCACGAGAGGAAATGTGGACGAGGCGGTAGCCATTGATGAGGTGAAGCGGTTCATCGCGGATCATGACCTGAAGGCGGAGACACGCTATATCCCGCCTATGGTGAACCAGATCGGAAAGCCCTATTCCCAGAAGATCGCGGTCATCGGGGCAGGCCCGGCAGGATTAAGCTGCGCCTTTTATCTGGCGGAAAAAGGCTATTCTCCGGTGGTATTTGACAAGGCTAAGCGTCCCGGCGGTATGCTGATGAACGGCATTCCTTCTTTCCGCCTGGAAAAGGACGTGGTGGAAGCGGAGATCGAGATCCTGAAGGAAATGGGCGTGGAATTTCGGTGCGGCGTGGAGGTCGGGAAGGACGTCACCATCAGCGGCCTCCGGGAAGAGGGATTCCAGGGCTTTTACCTTGCCATCGGCGCTCAGGGCGGACGGAAGGTCTATGTGCCCGGAGAGGATGCCCGGGGCGTGGTATCCGGTATCCAGTTTATCAAGGCAGTGAACCTGGGAAGCGAGACAAAGCTGTACGGAAAGACGGTGGTCGTGGGCGGCGGAAATGTGGCGGTGGACGTAGCAAGGACAGCCCTCCGTGTCGGTTCCGGAAATGTGGAGATGTACTGTCTGGAATCCCCCGAAGAAATGCCGGCAGCTTCCGATGAAGTGGAAGAAGCCGAAAAGGAAGGTATCACCGTACATCATTCCTGGGGTCCAAAGGAGATCCTTGTAAAAGACGGAAAAGCGGCAGGCATCGTATTCAAGAAATGTACCGCTGTATTCGACGAAAACCACAGATTTGCTCCCCGGTATGATGAAGAAGACACGATCACGGTGGAATGTGAACATGTGCTGCTGTCCATTGGGCAGTCCATCGAGTGGGGAGCGCTTCTGGATGGAACCAGGGTGGAGCTGAACAAAAACGGCACTGTGAAGGCGGATCCGCTGACGTATCAGACCGGAGAGCCGGATATCTTTGCCGGCGGCGATGTGTACTCCGGACCGAAATTTGCCATTGACGCCATTGCGGCCGGGAAAGAGGCGGCGATCTCCCTTCACCGGTATGTACAGCCGGGACAGACTCTGACCATGGGGCGGGACCGCAGGAACTATCATGCGCTGGACAAGAGGCAGGCATTGGTTCCCATGGACTGTTTCGATGCGGACAGGCGCCAGATTCCGGGCTACAACGCGGCAAAGGCCAAGTCCTTCGGAGATACCAGGACCACATTTACGGAAGAGCAGGTGAAAAAAGAAACCGCAAGGTGCCTGGGCTGCGGGGCGACCAAGGTGGATGAATACCTGTGCGTAGGCTGCGGATTATGTACGACCAAGTGCGAATTTGACGCGATTCGGCTGGAGCTGCGGACAGACATGAAGCCTGTCCAGGCCGGAACCTTCGAGACCATGCCTTTCAAGGTGGCAGGACACGTGGTGAAGAAGGTGGGCAAGATCGCGGTGAAGAACGGGAAGAAGCTGCGGAAATAATCCGCCGCACAGTATCACATGATGTACATAGCCGCGTGAGGAATGATGCCGCTTCGCGGCTGCGGCAGGCGTAATACTTACGGTAGATTTCATTGGCCGTGAACAGAACATCATGTGATTTCAGGAAAGGAGGGCCCGCATGCACGAACTGGGACTTTGCGATGCCATGCTGAAAATGATGGATCAGATATTGGAAAATGATGGCTCAGCTGCCTGTAGGGTCCGCCGGGTTGTACTGGAGATCGGTGAGCTTTCCGGTGTGGTTCCGCATTTTATGGAAGAAAGCTGGAAGGCGGTCACCGACCGAACCCATTATGCCGATGCCCTGCTGGAGATCAGCACGGTGCCGGGCTATGCCGACTGTCTGGACTGCGGAGCTCATCTCAGGCCTGCGCAGAGCGGTTTCAAATGCCCGGAATGCGGCGGGGGGAAATTAAAGCCCGTATCCGGGATCGACATGACGGTCCGGAGCATTGAGGTGTGGGACGAAGAATAATGGTACAGGTCACATCTTGAACACTTGCGCCGTGGCCTGATCTGTGCGGACATCCCACACAGCGAAATCATTTATCATATAGGAGTAGTAGAAAAAATGGAAAAATACAGGGTAATCGAGATCAAGCAAAGCATCTTTGCGGATAATGACAGGCAGGCGGATCTGCTTCGGGAAAAACTGAAGGAAAAGGGGGTATTCCTGCTCAACCTGATGTCCAGCCCGGGGGCCGGGAAGACGACCACCTTGAGCCGGACCATTGAGATGCTCAAAAGTGAAATGCAGATCGGAGTCATGGAGGCGGATATCGATTCCGATGTGGATGCGGCGACCATTGAGAATTACGGCGCCAGAGTCATCCAGCTCCATACCGGGGGCATGTGCCATCTGGATGCCGGGATGACCGGACAGGGGATTGAGGAATTCGGCGTGGACGGGCTGGATCTTCTCGTCCTGGAAAATGTGGGGAACCTGGTATGCCCGGCGGAATTTGACACCGGAGCCGTAAAAAATGCCATGATCCTTTCCGTCCCGGAGGGCCATGACAAGCCCCTCAAATATCCGCTCATGTTCCAGGTGTGCGATGTGGTGCTGGTGAACAAGATTGATGTGCTGCCCTATTTTGATTTCGATATGGAGAAATGTGTGGAATATGTACACATGCGAAATCCGGAAGCAAAGGTGATCCCCATCTGCGCGAAGACAGGAGAAGGGATGGACGCCTGGGCGGACTGGCTGCGGGGGCAGGTGGAGGAATGGAAGAAATGACTGACGGCTGTTCACGGCGCCTTGAAAGAGTTACAGGCAGGACTTGGATCCTGCCTGTATTGTGTATGGACTGTTGAAATAAAAATGTACAAAGGCTGCGGCAATGGAACGGAGTAAGGATCACTCTGCTGTCAGACCGAAATTTTTTAAGATGCGGTAGCTGTCGAGAAGTCCGGCCATATACGCAAGGGTAGTATGTTCCAGGTCCCGCTCATCTTTTCGGGCCAGGACGGTATCTACAAGGTCCCGCTGGGATTCTGTAAAGTCGGTCTTTTGGTAGCGCCTGTATGCCTGAAGGTAATTCAGCTGGCAGAGCTGGTATTCCCTGTCTTCGGAAAGAAGATTGTGCAGCGTGGTGCTTTTCAGGCTGTCCATGCATAATTTCAGGGTTTCTTTTATTTCTTCAATGGTGCTATCTTCTGTAATGATGGAAATGAGCTCCTGTGCGATTTGGTCTTTTTTAAGCATTTGTTCGCTTCCTTTCTGCTGTAGGCAAAGTAAAAAGAGACTGAATTAAAGTGACAGTATCCAATTCCGAGGCAAACAGGCAGAAAGCATGGACTGCTTCCTATGTATATGAGTAAAAGAGGGACAGCAGTGCTTCAGCAGGCAGCTATCCCTCTCTTTAGAAGTATCATAATGCGATTGTACTTGTAGTGGCGGAAAATAATAAGAACCCAATTTTCTGAGCAAGCACTTACCTAAAGAGTGATCAAGGGGTAAATATAACTGCTTCTGTTTGGATGTATATTGACGGCCGTTCCGTCTTTTATCAACCTGTTCCCATAAGACTATTCTATCATGGGCATATGAAAAATAAAATCGAAATCTTTCAACAAATCTTTCCATATTTCGCCAAAATTCGCCAAATCGTGCAGCAGTGCACGACACCCTGTGAACAGTAACGCACCCTGACCGGGTGTACACAGGATCAATAAATATCATTGAAACATCAACCCAAAGTTGCTATACTAACAGAAGGACTGAAGATCGGGATCTGCGGTAAAAGTATCAGCAGATACGATATCCCCGACTTCAAAATCAGTAGAGAAAGGAATGTGAAGCAATGAAATTAGGCGTATTTAATCCAGTATTAAAAAATAAAACCTTTGAGGAGGCCTGCGCTTACCTGGAGGGCCTGGGCGTACAGATGATGGAGATCGGATGCGGAGGTTTCCCGGGCAAGGAGCACTGCAATCCGAAGGTGCTGCTTGGCGATGACGAAAAACGGAAAGAATTTCTGGACGTGCTGGCCCGGCATCATCTGGAGATCAGCGGTCTGAGCTGCCACGGCAACCCGGTTCATCCGGATCCGGAGAAGGCAAAGCAGTTCGACGATGACCTGACCGACGCGATCCTGCTCTGTGAAAAGCTGGGCGTATCAATCCTGAATACCTTTTCCGGTTGCCCCGGGGCGGACGACGGATCGAAGATGCCCAACTGGGTCACCTGTTCCTGGCCGGATGATTTCGGTGAGATCCTTGCGTGGCAGTGGGAGAAGGTTCTGATCCCATACTGGAAGCAAAAGGCGGCATTCGCGAAGGAGCACGGCGTGGACAAGATCGCGCTGGAATTGCATCCGGGCTTCTGTGTATACAACACAAGCTCGCTGCTCCGTCTCCGCCGTGAGGTGGGACCGGAGATCGGGGCGAACCTGGATCCCAGCCACCTGATCTGGCAGCAGATGGATCCGGCGGAGGTTATCCGGGTGCTGGGAGAAGAGAACGCAATCTTCCATTTCCATGCAAAGGACACTCAGATCAATCCCTACAACTGCCGGATTAACGGTGTTTTGGACACCGGGAATTATCATGATCTGCAGAAGCGCTCCTGGACCTTCCGTTCCATCGGCTATGGAAATGATCTGGGATATTGGAAAAATATCATCTCACAGCTGCGTCTCACGGGCTATGACCATGTGATCAGCATTGAACACGAGGACGGGCTGATGAGCCAGAACGAGGGGCTGACCAAGACGGTGGATGCGTTAAAGCAGATCATCATCTTTGACAAGCCGGGAGAAATGTACTGGGCGTAGGGACTGTAAAAGAGTTTCAAATCTATTCTGCAAAGCAGAAAATGGAGGTTTTGGGTGGACGATATTCAGACATTGATCGTATTTTGCATGGAGCTGATCGGAACCGTTGCATTTGCGGCATCTGGAGCCATGGTGGGGATCAACTGCGGGATGGATATTTTCGGAGTATGCGTGCTGGGCGTGGTCACGGCCGTAGGCGGAGGAATGACACGGGATATGATCCTGGGAAATGTGCCGGGGGCGCTGATCCGGCCGGTCTATGTGCTGGTCGCGGTCTTTACGGCCCTGGCGGTATTTCTGGCGCTTTACTTTAAGAGAAATGTGCTCCAGGGAAAGCCGGGAGAACTGTATGACAGGGCCATGCTGGTGATGGACTCTGTAGGGCTTGGGATATTTACCGTGGTGGGCGTGACCACCGGGATCAGCCAGGGCTATCTGGAAAATACATTCCTTCTGACATTTCTGGGGACTCTGACAGGAGTTGGCGGCGGACTTCTGCGCGACATAATGGCGGGCATGCCGCCTTATATCTTTGTAAAGCATATCTATGCCTGCGCGTCTGTGGCAGGGGCCCTGAGCTGTGTCTGGATCTACCGCGGCTTCGGACAGATTCCGGCCATGGTCGTATCCTCCGCGCTGGTGGTGGTGATCCGTTTTTTGGCGGCGCATTACCGCTGGAATCTGCCGAGGATGAAGCGGGAAGAGTGAATGATGCCGCTTTGCGGCTGCGATCTTCATGACCCTGCCGGATTTCCCGTACAGGGAGCTGGAAGGGATGGTGAAAAAATCCGAACAGATCACAAAAGCGATCGACCACATTTTTAAGAATCTGACGAAGGACTGCAAAGCCTGCAGTCTGAAACAGATCTGCGATGAAGTAGAAGGGATGAAGGAGCTGCGCTTTGGAACCGGAAATATCCGAAGCTGAAAGCCGCGGCGCCTGAGTGACAGGATGTGCCTGCAGGGCGCGGCCCAACGGAGATTCCCACCGGGGCGCGTGAAGGCTGTGAACAGGAAAGAAAGGAGACGAAACGATGCCGGAAATGAGTAAAGCGGTCATCCCGCCGCATATGGGGGATAAGAGACCCAGTGAAAAGATCTTAAAGCTGGGGAAGAAGATCACGGACGTGGCAGCGCATAAGCTGAAGGGGGTCACGGTAAACGACCCGGAGTATTGGGGGCTGGCCGAGATCGTGACCGAGGAGATGGCAGATATTGCGCTGAAGATGAAGGTGCGCCGTCACTACAAGATCGAAGAGCTCTGGAAAATGAACAAGATTGAGGAGCATCAGAAGGCCCATTTCCAGAAGGTGCTGGATGAGATGAGCTACATCGGGCTTCTGGAATATGATTACGGCAACAATTATGACCACAACGGAGCCATACCGGGACCCACGGACCGCAGGTACTGCCTGCCCATGTTCGTGCCCGGCTCCGCGGAGCTTTTTAACATGGAAGAGACGCCGGAGGGGAACAAGCGTCTGAAAGAGCATCCGGCGCTGGCCAGCTTTTTCGAGCGTATGACCTTCATTCCGCTGGACGGTATTACCCACATGGTCCCGCCGGGAGGGGCCGGAATCGGGATGCATGTGATCCCGGTGGAAAAAGCGATCTCCATGGAAAACGGGACCATCGACCTGGAACACATTTCCTACTGGCTGAAAAAGTACGAGGGGCATATCGGCGTGGGCCAGTGCTCCTGCCGTGTCAGCCGGGAGGTGCTGGGGGAAGGCTGCGGGGATGATGAGATGAACTGGTGCATCGGAGTGGGGGATTTTGCGGACTACTGCCGGGAGACGGGAAAGGGCCATGACATCACCTACGAGGAGGCCATGGAGATCTTCCGGAAAGCGGAGGACAACGGATTTGTCCATCAGATCACGAATATCGACGGGGAGAATAAAATCTTTGGAATCTGCAACTGCAATGTGAATGTCTGCAATGCGCTTCGGACGTCCCAGCTTTTTAATACGCCCAACATGAGCCGCAGCGCGTTTACCGCCAGGGTGGAACGGGATAAATGCGTTGCCTGCGGAAAGTGCGTGGAATACTGTCCGGCAGGTGCGGTGAAGCTTGGGCAGAAACTTTGCGCGAAGGACGGGCGGGAGGTACAGTACCCGAAGCATGAGCTTCCCGACCGGCTGGTCTGGGGCCGGGACAAATACGACGAAGATTACCGGGACAACAACCGGATCAACTGCTACGAGACCGGCACATCGCCCTGCAAGGCGGCCTGTCCGGCCCACATCGCGGTCCAGGGCTATATCCGCAAGGCGAAGGAAGGAAAGTACCGGGAGGCGCTGGCGCTGATCAAGAAGGATAATCCATTCCCGGCTGTCTGCGGACGGGTCTGCAATCGGCGCTGCGAGATGGCCTGCACCCGGGGGACCGTGGATGAGGCAGTGGCGATCGATGATATCAAAAAATTTATTGCCGAGCAGGATCTTCATGAAGAGACCCGATACGTTCCGCCGGTGGTCATCGCATCCAACCGCCTGACCCGGTGGGATCAGAAGATCGCGGTGATCGGGGCCGGGCCGGCAGGTCTGTCCTGTGCGTACTATCTGGCGGTGAAGGGCTATCGGCCGGTAGTATTTGAGAAGCATGCGCGCCCCGGCGGGATGATGACCTATGGGATCCCATCCTACAAGCTGGAGAAGGATGTGATCGAGGCGGAGATCCAGGTGCTCCGGGAGCTTGGCGTGGAGATCCGGGGCGGCGTGGAGGTCGGCCGTGATGTCACCATCGGGGAACTCCGGGAGCAGGGGTATCAGGCATTTTATCTGGCCATCGGATGCCAGGGCGGCAAGATTCCGGACATTCCGGGCAAAGACGCCAGGGGCATAGACATTGCCGTACGCTTCCTGCGCCATGCATCGGAGAACCACGGGCAGAAGCTGAACGGGCGCGTTGTCGTGGTGGGCGGCGGAAATGTGGCGGTGGACTGCGCAAGGACGGCTTCCCGCCTGGGCGGAAAGAATGTAGCCATGTTCTGCCTGGAATCCAGAGAGACCATGCCCGCTTCGGAGGAAGAGATCCGGGAGACGCTGGATGAGGAGATTGCGATCCATAACGGCTGGGGCCCGAAGGAAATCCTCAAGGATGAAAATGGAAAGGCATGGGCCGTTGTATTTCAGAAATGTACGTCCGTATTTGACAAGGACGGAAGGTTCGATCCCCAGTATGCAAAGGACGAGTTGATGACCGTGGAGTGCGAGCATGTGATCTTTGCCGTGGGGCAGAGCATTGAATGGGGAAATCTGCTGGAAGGCTCCAGGGTAGAGTTCTGGCACGGCAATTATCCGGTGGCGGACGCCCTGACCTATCAGACGAAGGAGCCGGATATCTTCGTAGGCGGAGATGTTTACAGCGGACCAAAGTTTGTGATCGATGCCATCGAGGCCGGTAAGAACGCGGCGGAATCTCTGCACCGTTACGTCCATCCGGGGACAAGCCTGACCATCGGCCGCAACCGGAGGGATTTCCGGGAGCTGGACAAGGACAACATCCGACTGGACGGATACGATACCATCGGCCGCCAGGAGGCCGGCATGGACCATCAGATCGACCACAGGCATTCCTTCCGGGACGCAAGGAAGCTGCTGACAGAGGAGCAGGTACATCTGGAAGCGGGACGGTGCCTGAGCTGCGGCGCCTCGGTTGTGGATGAGAACAAATGTATCGGCTGCGGGATCTGTACGACCAAGTGTGAGTTCGATGCGATCAAGCTGCACCGGGATCATCCGGAATGCTCCAAAATGTGCAGGTCTGAGGATAAATTTAAAGAAATCGGGGCTTATGCCGCGGGGAAAGCATTGAAGTCTGTGTTTGCGAAAAAACCGGAGGGAAAAAGATCAGCGGTGAAAACGTCGGCCGGGGCGAAGAAGCCGATCGTGAGAAGGCCGTCCGGGGTAACGGTAAAGAAAGTCAAGCAGGCCAGAGCTTCCGGTAAAAACGGCAGAAAATAAAGGGAAGATTATGTCAGTGCCGTGGCTGTCGGTTCAGAAACTGCAGGAAAATAACATGTGCAGATCGCGCGGGATATTTTCCCGCGGTTCCTGAGTGACAGACGCGGCGCGGGAAGTGGGGAGAAGGAATGCATGAATTAGGGATCGTCTTTCACATTGTAAAAACTGTAGAGGAGATTGCTGCCGAAAACCAGGCGGACAGGGTGGGGAAGGTGGTGCTGCAGATCGGCGAGGTGTCCACCATCATCCCCTCCTACCTGGAGGACTGCTGGAAATGGAAATGCTCCAAGAGCCCTGTGATGGCAGGCTGCGAGCTGGTGATCGAGACGATCCCGGCCATTACCTTCTGCGAGGACTGCCGGGAAACCTACGCCACAGTGGAGCATGGGAAGACCTGCCCGTATTGCGGCGGCGGGAATACCTATCTGATACAGGGGAACGAGCATCAGATCAAGGAAATCGAAGTGGCAGAGATGTGAAACCATTGTTTTGGCTTCCCAGGCTCATCTTTTCCAACCGTACAGTTGGAATCTTTTTCATATCTGCGGCAGCAAATTCACTCCATGTTTTGTAAGGCGGAAAAGTCGGAATCGACCTGTTTTTCCGCGCAAAAGTATATAGCGGACATAGAAAAAAACTGTTAATATGTCCTTATATCATGAATGGCTTTTCTTAAGGAACAGCAGTTTTGTAAAGCCTGTAAAAAAGAAAGAGAGGAATGCGGCATGTATGTAAAAGGAGTGAATCTGGGAAACTGGCTGGTGCTGGAAAAGTGGATGAGCCCGGCTCTGTTTGAGGGGACGACGGCGGAGGATGAATACAATCTCCCGCGCCAATTGTCCCGGGAGGTCTATGAGGCAAGGATTCAGATCCATCGTTCGGAGTACATCACGGAACGGGATTTTGTGTCCATCAAAGCCATGGGGATGGAGGCCGTGCGTATCCCGGTCCCGTATTTCATTTTCGGGGACAGAGAACCGTTTATCGGCTGTATCCGGGAGCTGGATCAGGCATTTAATTGGGCGGAAAGGTACGGGCTGGAGATCCTGATCGATCTGCACACGGCGCCTCTGGGGCAGAACGGGTTTGACAACGGGGGGATCTGCGGCGTATGCAGATGGTCCCAGGAGCCAGAGGAGGTGGAGTTTGTCTTCTCTGTCCTGGAAAGGCTGGCGAAGCGTTACGGAACCAGGAAGGGGCTCTGGGGCATTGAGGTGCTGAATGAACCGATTACGGAAAATGCCTGGAAGCTGATGGATGTGCCCAGCCGTTACCCGGCGGCGGATCCGGAGATGGCAAAAGGGTCCGGACCCAACAGCCTGGAGTTTTTGAAGGAGTTTTACTGCAGGGCTTACGACCGGATCCGGCAATATTTACCAGAGGAAAAATATGTGGTGATCCACGATGGCTTCGAACTTCTGGCATGGAAGGATTTTATGCGGGAGGAAAAGTACGTCAATGTAGTATTGGATACCCATCAGTATCTGATGATGGCGGAGGCGGCAGGATGTGCCCAGGAGATGGAGGCATACAAGGATTATATTGAAGAGCATTTTAAAAAGGACATCCGGGAAATGCGGCAGTACTTTCCGGTGATCTGCGGGGAATGGTGTCTGTTCAACTTCCTGGCCTGCGGCTGCGATACGAAGGGCGGTCAGAGCGTGTTAAACGGTGTGGAAAGAAGCTGTGAGGAGAGAGTAGACGCAGAAGAGAAGAAACGGATCTACCGCGCTGTGGCCGAGGCGCAGCTGGACGCATGGAAAGAGGGAAGCGGATATTTTTACTGGAGCTATAAGCTGTTGACGGATACGGTCAATGACAGAGGCTGGATCGGCTGGGACAGCTGGGATCTGGGGAGATGCGTGGATTTTGGGTGGTTTGAAGGAAAGTAAAATGCAGTCGTTTTGACGGAAGGCGCGGTTTTTTCTGATACACTTTGAATCAGAGGAGTCCTGTGCCTTCTGTCTTGACGCAGGCAGTGTATCGTATGAACAGGAGGAAAACCATATGCGTCATGAGATCGTATCGGTGAATCCGGATATCGAAGCGAGGTTTTATCTTTCCATCGATCTGGGGAGCTACGTGCCGCCTCACTGGCATGACAGCCTGGAGCTGGTCTATATGATCGAGGGGAGCATGGCGGTGACCTTCGAGAACCGCCGGGAGGTGCTTCGCGCGGGAGAATTTAATATTGTCAATTCCAGGGTGATCCATTCCGTACTGAGTGAAAAAAATAAAGCGCTGGTGCTGCAGATCCCCAAGGAAATTTTGAGAAAATTCATTCCGAATATCGAATTGTATACATTTTTTGTGGATAAGGATCCGGCGGGCGAGGTGGAACGGACCAGGCTGGAGAAGGTGAAGAAGATCTTCATGGATATGCACGCGGTCTATGATATCCGGCCGGAGGGGTATCTCCTTCGGTTTAACAGCCTGTTGTATGAGCTGTTATTTACCCTGGTCCATTCCTATTCCCATAAGCTGGTGCGGAAGGAATTTGACAGAAATGAAGGCCAGCTGGAAAAGGTCAACCCGATTATGACCTATTTAAAGGAGCATTATCGGGAAAAATGTATCGTCTCGGAGCTGGCGGAGCATTTCGGGTATCATGAGGATTATCTGGCGAGGATCTTCAAAAAGCAGCTGGGAATGACGATCATGGAATATGTCTATGCGATCCGCGTTTCCAAAGTGTATATTGATCTGGTGAATACGGAGCGGACGGTGAACGAGATCTTCGAGGATCATGGCTGTACCAACTATAAGGTCGCCATGCGGTATTTCAAAGAAACCTACGGCTGTACGCCCCGGGAGAAACGGGAGGCGGTGCGAAGCATGAGCTGGAAAGAAATGCAGATGCTGCCCTCGCCCTTCTACGAGCCTTACGGAGAATAAGAATGCTGCCGGTAATGGAATAGAATGCATGAGAGCAATTCCCCCTGCATAGCTGTCTGCGGACAGACAGGTCGGAATCGCCCTGCATTTCCTTCGTAAATGTATCTAACAAAACTACGGAAATCTTGTTAGGCCACTTATAAATATTTTTTGACGCAAAATGGCAAAATTTCTGCATAAGAAAAACACTTATGCCAATGCTGGTATAAGCACAAGGTTTCTAACGGTTAATCCTGCCGCAATGACCTCTTTGCCGTAAGCTGTTGTAAAATACTTATAAGTTCCTTGAACCCGTTCAATAATCCCATGGAGACGGAGCCGCTTAAAAATTCTCGACATGGCAGACGGACTGATATCCTCCAGATGGCGGCGGATATCCTTTCCCTGCATTCCAAAAGTCATGTATTCGCCACGGCTGATCACTTCCAGTACCAACAGATCTTTTGGGGAAAAGAAGTTCAGCCCACGGTAGGAACGGCCTTTCTCCTTAACAGCCTCTGTTGCTTTTGTAAGATTCTTCTTTCCGCCGCTGTGGTCATCAAAGGATGATACGAATTCCAGATACCGGTAGTTGGCGGCTTTCATGATTGTGAATAACTGATACAGGCTATAAATACTTTTTTTCAAAGGCGCTTTTTGTTCTGTGGAACTGCCGTCCCTGTGTTCCACTTTCCGTTTTACACGAAAAGTCCCGATGTCATTGCAAGTACTTTCTATCCGTAAAACACAGCCAAATTTATCATACATTTTAATTGATACATCACCCATATGGTGTTTGATTCTCGTACCGAGAATACGCTGGTTATAGTTTGTACCGACTTCTTTCTTACAGTTATAGGTAATGCGCTGTCCCAGGAATGCAGCGATGTTATCCGGCTTTACCGTAAAGATTGCCGTCCGGATGATCTCATCATAAAGGGGCTCCAGGTCACAGGCCTGTTTGAACATGATATCGGTTGCGCACTCAATCTGTTGGACTGTCCAAGTGTAGCCGAGACCGAGCGATTCCGCAATGGGACAGTAGCGTTTTGCAAATACATCCAGGATTTTATGGAGACCTTCCGGGTTGATTCTGTCAGATAGTTTCTGGGCAGTTTCGACATCTGAGATTTCAAGGAAGGCGTTATCATGCATACGGTAAGTGATCCCTTTCTTTTGCAGCTTATGGGCCAGAAGATTATGACCGTTCATGTAGAACTGCAGTCGGAAGGGAGCCCAGGTGGGGACCCGGAGATAACACAAGCCGAGTTCTTTATCTATAAAATAAAAATAATAATGGAGACATTTGCTTTGGTCAAACTTAAGGAATGTTTTTCCGGTTGTTTTATCATGCCATGGCTTATAAGTATTGCATTGTTCCATGGCAGAAAAGATATGAATCAGCCCCTCAGACTTACCGGTTTTCTGAATGATCTCCTGGATGCGGTCATCTTTTCGGAACGCCCGGAGTTTCCGGATGAACTCAATCTGGATGCCGTTTTCATCTGCAATACGCTGGGCATTGGCACGAACCTGTTCCGTAAGAGGCTGGGAGAAACTAGAAAAATCAAAAATACGGATGTTGTTGGCTTTTAAAT
>Ga0137309_100630_pt1 | contig 25712 bp, 27 predicted proteins | sample NAcewiD2O_June_FD_97179 | JGI IMG/M metagenome (GOLD analysis project Ga0137309, IMG submission 97179) | Mouse cecal microbial communities from Vienna, Austria - N-Acetylneuraminic amended D2O_June | ecosystem: Host-associated > Mammals > Digestive system > Large intestine > Cecum | place... | reverse complement strand
GAAGTTTTGGAAGCAGTATTTTGACCAGGAAACCCAATTCTACCGCCAGCTGCTCACCGGCGGGGACCAGCCCGGCACTCTGTCCCAGTGCGCCCAGCGCTTTGGGGTGGAACCTATTATTATGATGGGCTTTTTAGATGGCGCCAACGACAGCTTGAAGACCCCCAACGACCTGGAAAGCCTGGAGGCGGACTCCCCCATAAGCTTGGACTACGACCGGGAGCTGCTCTACAAAAACATGGTGGAGGCCAAGGCGGACTGGCTTTATAACCTGCCCGAATGGGATCCCCTGCTGACCCAGGAGCGACGCAAGGAGCTTTATAAGGAGCAGAAAAGCTCCAAAACCGTGGTAAAAGGGGAGAAAATTGGGCGCAATGACCCCTGCCCCTGCGGCAGTGGGAAAAAATATAAAAAGTGCTGCGGGCGGGATGCGTAAGGGCGGAACCGCTGCGGAGAGCGCCCGGCTGAAGCAAAGGCGTTTTGCGGAGCGGACCGGTGGTTCATGCTAATTTGACGCTTGCCACAAGGCGAGTGTCCGTTTCGGAGAGCTTTTCGTGTTCCCCCGCCCGTAGGGCGGGGGAACACGAATGATTATCTCTGTGGTTGGGACACTCCCTACCACAAGTTTCGAGTTGACTTTACGCACAAAAAATGGTAATATAGAATAGAATAAACCGGTCATATGCCCCGCTTACGGGCCGCCGGGGAGAAAGGGACGATGCAGCATGTCAGAATTTGAAAGATGGCTCGGGCAGGACTTGGATGACAAGGATCTGACCGCCGAACTGGAAGCCGTGAAGGATCAGCCCGAAGAGATTAACGACCGCTTTTACCGGGACCTGGAGTTCGGTACCGGAGGCCTGCGGGGCGTTATTGGCGCGGGCACCAACCGCATGAACGTCTACACCGTGCGCAAGGCCACCCAGGGCATGGCCAACTATCTGTTGAAGCATGGGGCTGGCAAGCCCCAGTCTGTGGCTATCGCCCACGACAGCCGGAACAAGGGCGTGGCCTTTGCCCAGCAGTCCGCCGCTGTGCTGGCCGCCAACGGCATCAAGGCATACCTCTACCCACAGCTGATGCCCACCCCCGCCCTCTCCTTCGCGGTGCGGCATCTGCACTGCGACGCGGGCATCTGCGTGACCGCCAGCCACAACCCCGCCAAGTACAATGGCTATAAGGCCTATGGCTCCGATGGCTGCCAGGTGACCGCCGACATGGCCGATGGCATTATGAACGAAATTAACTCCCTGGATATCTTCGCGGATGTGAAGAAAATGGACTTTCAGGCCGGTGTGGACCAGGGACTGATCCAGTATATCGGCGATGAGACCGTAGACGCGTTTATTGAGGCGGTTTATGGCGAGAGCCTCAACGTGGACGCCAGTTCTTTGAAGCTGGTCTATACCCCCCTTAACGGCGCGGGTAAAATGTGTGTGCTGCGCATTTTGGATAAGATCGGCGTGAAGGACGTAACCGTTGTGCCCGAGCAGAGCGAGCCTGACGGAAACTTCCCCACCTGCCCCTACCCCAATCCCGAGTTCCGGGAGGCTTTGGAAAAGGGCCTTGCCCTGTGCCAGCAGGTCCAGCCCGACCTGCTGCTGGCCACGGACCCGGACAGCGACCGGGTCGGCATCGCGGTGAACCAGAAGGGCGAGTACGTGCTGATGACTGGCAACGAGGTGGGCATTATGCTGCTGGATTTCATCGCCCGGGTGAAGAAGGAACAGGGCCGCCTGCCCGCCCATCCTGTGGCTGTGACCACCATTGTCAGCACCGACATGGTGGACCCCATTGCCAAGGAATACGGCGTGGAACTGCGCCGCTGTCTCACCGGCTTTAAGTACATTGGCGACATCATCGCCGAGCTGGAAGAGAAAGAAGGCAGCGCGGACAGCTACCTGCTGGGCTTTGAGGAGAGCTATGGCTACCTGTCCGGCGGCTATGTGCGGGACAAGGACGCGGTGGATGGCAGCATGCTCATCTGCCAGATGGCCGCCTACTATAAGGAAAAGGGCATGACCTTGGTGGATGCCATGCAGGCCCTGTACGAGAAATATGGCTTCTACAAAAACGACCTGTGCAACTTCGGCTTTGAGGGCGAAGACGGCATGAAGACCATGAACGGCATTATGGAGAAGTTGCGTCAAAACCCGCCTGCGGAAATCGCCGGGGCCAAAGTAGTGGGCCGCAGCGACTATCAGACCTCCCAGTCTTACGGCGACGTGGAGGGAGCCATTGACCTGCCCAAGTCCAATGTGCTGGAATACCGTATGGAGAACGGCTGCAAGCTGATTGTGCGGCCCTCCGGCACGGAACCCAAGATAAAGATTTACCTCTCCGGCAAGGGCGCCACCCAGGCCCAGGCTGAGGAGATTATTCAGAAGATGAAAGACCAGGTCCCAGCGCTGCTGGGCATCTAATCGAGAGAAAAAGCGAGAGCCGGAGGACTTCCTCCGGCTCTTTTTGCGCTACTCTTCCACCTTTACAATGTGCAGGGCCGATTCCAGCAGCATATTGATCAGCTCATTGCGGGAGCGGTTGGTTTTCTCCGAAAGACCGTCCAGCTGCTCCAGCATTTCCTCCCGCATCCGGACAGACACCACCTTATAGCCATCGTCCCCCCTGCGAGGGGGCTTTTTGGTAATGCGGATTTCCTGTGCCATACAATCACCTCTGGCTATAGTTTAACTTGACAGGCAAGCGTTTACTATGCTATAATTATGTAGTGTTGACATACTACATAATTATATTCATAGCAATCAAGAGGTGACCCGCTGGTGGAACTGGTAAAAAAACTTCTTCTCATACTGTTGATGATCCTGGTGCTGCTGGCCCTGGTGCTCTATGATCAGAAAGAGGAAGAAAACTCCCTGCCCCGGCCAACGGACGGGAGCGTGGAGGAACTGTACATACAGCAAAAAGCGCCCGCCGGGGGTCCGGCAGGCGTTTTTTCTTTATCTTCTGCGGTCAGGGGTGTTGAAGCGGTGGGCATAACCTGTGGTGAACTTTCCTTGGGCGATTAGCTTCTCGTCCAGCTCCTTTTTGCTTTTGTGCCTGCGGAGGCCATAGAATATGAACCAACCGGCAGCGGCAGCTACCTTTCTCACTCGTTCTATACCGTTTTGTACTCCTTGGCCCGCAGCAGAGGCTCGGAAACATACTGGTTCAGCAGCGGCAGAATGGGCCCGGTGCCAAAGGCCATAATGAGTGTCCCAATGCCGAAGGAAGCCCCGCAGGCAAAGCCCACGGCCACGCAGACCACATCAGTGAAAATGCGCCACCAGCGGAAGGGGATTTTGGTACGCTCTGGCACCAAATAGCTGACGCAGTCATAGGGGGCCATGCCCAGGGCGCAGGTGACGTACAAGGAGCAGCCCACCAGCTGCATGGCAACCCCCAGAAGGGTCATGCCCACCCGGGCAGGAATGCCCAGGGCCTCAGCTACCAGCACCTGGCGGAGCAGACTGCCCGTAACATCGGCGGCAAAGCCCACCAAAAACATATTGCCTATGGTGCCCAGCCCCAGCTTCGAGCGGTCTACCAGGGCCACCAAGGCCAGCAAAATGATGTTGAAAATCGCCTGCCAGACGCCAAAGCTCAGGCCCAGCTTGGAAGAGACCCCTAGGTTCAAGGTGGAGAAGGGGTCCGAACCCATGGCGGCCAGCATGAAGAAGCCCACGCCGATCCCCATAAAGATAACGGCAATGATCATGGCAAGGGTGCGCTTGAGCAGATGCCGCCCGGCAAAGCGGCGGAAAAATTGATGGATATCCATTGGCTTATGCCTCCGTTTCAAATAGTATGCCCAAAGTGTTGGGGCCGCAGTGGCTGGCGATGGTGCAGCTTGCTCTTGTGGCATGGATTTCCTTGAAATCCAGAATGCCCGCTGCAGTCTCCCGAACCATCTCCACCGTTTCCGGCGCAATGGAAGAATAGGTGATAAAGAGATGGCCGCGCTTGATTTTGGGATACTGGGCCAGCTTGTCCTTCACATATTGGCCCAGTACTTTTTGCAGGGCGCCCCGGTATTTTTTGCCCACATGCATGCCGCCGCTCTGGTTATCCACCTCAATGCAGGGCTTGAGGCTTAACAGGTTGGCGCTGACAGCGGCAACCGTGGAGCACCGGCCTCCCGCCCGCATAAAGTCCAGGGTATCTAAAATGAAGCTGGCATGGATGTGGCCGCGGTTGGCCTCCAACCGTTGGGCAATCTCGCTGGCGGGCAGCCCGGCGGCAATCATGTCCCCGGCGTCTATAACTTGTAGGGCGATGCCAGTGGAGAGGCTGAAGCTGTCAATGGGATAGACCCGGCCGGGCGCGCCGGAGTCCGCCAGCTCCTGGGCGGCCAGACGGCAGTTTTGATGGGCGCTGGAAATAGCCCCGCCCAGGTTTAGGTGGATCACATCAAAGCCCTGGCGGACCCAGTCCTGGAAGTACTCCACATACTCGCCCACATTGATGGCCGCGGTGCGTGGCAAAGCTTTGCGGTCGTAGTAGGCTTGAAAAATCTCTGTAACAGTAATATCCACATTGTCTTGGTAATCTTTTTCGTCCAGGATGATGTGAAAGGGATAGTAGCTGACCTGATAGCGCTCCTTGAGCTGGGGGCCCATGTCGCAGGTGCTGTCAGCGCTGAGGATGATTTTGTTTGCCATAAAAGCAAGACCTCACAGTAAAAAATGTAGGAACCTGGAACTATTTTACAGGAAGAGGCAAAAAAGCGCAAGGATTACTTTAGCTCCCCTAACTGCGCAAAGCCTCCGGCAGAGTCTCGCGGCCTTGCCGGAATACGCCACTTTCCTAGGCCCTTGCCCCCTCCCGCTCCAGCGGTTACAGCGCCGCCAGAGCCTTGTAATTCTCCCGCAGAGCCGGATAAAGCCCCCGGTATACCTGGTAAAACTTCTCGTAAACCGCCACCTGCTCCTGGTTGGGGCTTTGTGGCTCGTTTACCTGCACCAGCTCCCCGCAGGCTTGGGGGACGCTGGGGTAAAGCCCCGCTCCCACGCCGGCCAAAATCGCCGCGCCCAGGGCCGGGCCCTCTTTGGACTTCACGGTGCGCACCGGGCAGTTGTATATATCCGCCAGCATCTGCCGCCACAGAGGGGAGGTTCCTCCCCCGCCGCAGGCCAGCATCTCGCCGGTGCTGACCCCCATGCCCCGCAGCACTTCCAGGCTGTCCCGCTGGGAGTAGGCCACGCCCTCCATCACGGCCCGCAGCAGGTCCGCCCGGGTGTGCATGGCGGAGAGCCCGAAGAACACACCCCGGCAGTCCGGGTCCAGGTGGGGCGTGCGCTCACCCATTAAGTAAGGCAGGTAGAGCAGCTTGTTGCAGCCAGCGGGAGAGCGCTCCGCCTGCTTGTCCAGCAGCACATAGGGGTCAATGCCCAGTCCTTCGGCGGAGACCATTTCCGAATAGCAGAAATTATCCCGGAACCACTTGAGGGACAGGCCCGCCCCCTGGGTGACGCCCATTACATGCCAAGCTCCAGGCACGGCGCAGCAGAAGGTGTGCACCCGGCCCAGCGGGTCGATGGAAAGCTGGTCCGTGTGGGCAAAGACCACCCCGGAGGTCCCCAAGGTGGTGAAGGCTTTGCCATCCGCCACCACGCCGGTGCCCACCGCCGCCGCGGCGTTGTCTCCGGCTCCGCCCACCACCGGAGTGCCCGGGCGCAGGCCGGTAAGGGCCGCGGCCTCTTCGGTGATTCTACCTGTGATTTCGGGGGACTCGTAGACCTTGGCCAGCAAAGCCGGGTCAATCTCCAACTTGTCCAGCACCTCCTGGCTCCATTGGCGGCGGGGCACGTCCAGCAGCTGCATACCCGAAGCATCGGAGACTTCCGTGGCAAATTCTCCGGTAAGCATGTAGCGCACATAGTCCTTGGGCAGCAGAATGTGGGCGCATTGGCGGTAGAGCTCGGGCTCGTTCTCCCGGACCCACAGGAGCTTGGCGGCGGTAAAGCCCGTAAGGGCGGGGTTTGCGGTGATTTCAATCAGGCGCTCCCGGCCCACCTTTTCAGTAATGGTATCGCACTGCTTCCCGCTGCGCTGGTCGCACCAGATGATGGACCGGCGCAGTACGCGGCCCTCCTGGTCCAGCATCACCAGGCCGTGCATCTGCCCGGAAAGGCCGATGGCCGCAATGTCCTTGGGGTCCACCCGGCTGCTTTCCAGCACCTGGCGCAGAGTGCCGGCAGCGGCCCTCCACCAATGCTCCGGGTCCTGCTCAGCCCAGCCGTTTTGGGGCTGGTACAGGGGATATTCTATCGTGGCCGAGGCCACAGGGGTGGCCCGCTGGTCAAATAAAACGGTTTTGGTACCGCTGGTACCCAGGTCAATGCCAATGGTATACTGCATAATGAGGCTCCTTTTCTTCTTTGATGCGTCCCTTTCCCGCGCACCGCAAGATAGGGGAAGATTATCTGGCTCCTATTTTCCACCATTTTCTCCAGCCTGTCAAGGGAACATTGCCTCTTGCGCAAAAAAAATTAATGTGCTATATTATGTAAGAGCTATCCAAACGGACAGCGCCCGGGAAGCAGGGAACCGTCCGGGGAGGAAAAACTCGCGGCTAACGCTGGGGCAGGCCCAGCCAGGGCGCTATTCGAAACTATCTCCCGCCTTTGGGAAGGACCGAGGAATCGCAATGAAACAATACGATACCGTTATTATCGGCGCGGGCGTTACCGGCTGCGCCATCGCCCGGGAGCTCTCCCGGCGGAAGGGCCGCTTTTTGGTGGTAGAGCGGGCCCTGGATGTGTGCGAAGGCACCAGCAAGGCCAATTCCGCCATCATCCACGCCGGGTTCGACGCGGAGCCCGGCACTCTAAAAGCAAAAATGAATGTTTTAGGCAACCAGAAAATGGACCAGCTCTCCCAGGATCTGGATATTCCCTTTCAACGCATTGGCGCTTTGGTGGTCTGCCTGGACCCAGCGGAGCTGCCCCAGCTGCGGGCTCTGTACGACCGGGGGCTGGCCAACGGCGTAGCGGGGCTCTCCCTGCTCTCCGGGGAGGAGGCACGGGCCCTGGAGCCCAACTTGGCGGAGGGGGTCTGCGGGGCCCTGCTGGCCGGGACCTCCGGCGTGGTATGCCCCTTTGAGCTGACCCTGGGCCTGGCGGAAAGCGCCGCCCGCAACGGAGTGGAGTTCCGTTTTGACACGGAGGTTTTGAAGATCGAACGCCAAGCGGATGGCTGGCTTTTGAAGACCAGCTCTGGGGAGATTTGGACCCGCACTGTGGTAAATGCCGCCGGGGTCCATGCCGGTGAACTACACAACCAGGTTTTTGAGGAAAAAATCACGATCACTCCCCGCAAGGGCGAATACTGCCTGCTGGACAAAACCGCTGGGAGCCATGTGGGCCGGACCATTTTCCAGCTGCCCGGTAAAATGGGCAAGGGCGTGCTGGTCAGCCCCACGGTCCACGGCAACCTGTTGGTGGGCCCCACCGCCGCCGATGTGGAGGACCTGGACGAGACCGCCACCACCGCCGCCGGGCTGGCGGAAGTGGCGGAAAAATCCGCCTGGGCCGTGAAGGCTGTGCCCATGCGGCAGGTCATCACCTCCTTTATGGGCCTGCGGGCCCACGAGGCCGGGGATGACTTCCTTCTGCGGGAGGCCGGGGACGGCTTCTTTGAGGCGGCGGGCATTGAATCCCCTGGGCTTTCCAGCGCGCCGGCCATTGGGGACTATATGGCCGGTCTGGTAGCGGACAAGCTGGGCCTGGCAGAAAAAGCGGACTTCTCCCCCACCCGCCGGGGCTCTCTGCGGCTGGCGGAGAAGCCTCATCAGGAGCGGGCCGCTTACATCAAAGAAAATCCGCTGTACGGCAACATCATCTGCCGCTGCGAAGAGGTCTCCGAAGGGGAGATTGTGGACGCCATCCACAGCACTCTGAGAGCCAAAACCTTAGACGGGGTCAAACGCCGGACCCGGGCGGGCATGGGCCGGTGCCAAAGCGGCTTCTGCTCCCCCCGTGTTATGGAGATTCTGGCCCGGGAGCTCTCCCTGGACCTGACCGGGGTGCGCAAAAACGGCAAAGAGTCCCGCATCGTACTGGAAAAGACAAGGGAGGGCAAGGACCATGCGTGATTTGGCGATCATCGGCGGAGGCCCCGCCGGGCTGGCGGCAGCCGTGGCGGCCCGGGACGCCGGAGTGGAGGACATCCTCATTCTGGAGCGGGAAAAAGAGCTGGGAGGCATTCTGAATCAGTGCATCCACAACGGCTTTGGCCTGCACACCTTTCATGAGGAGCTCACGGGCCCGGAATACGCCGCCCGCTACATGGATGAGGTCTTCCAGCGGAACATCCCCTACCGATTGAGCACTACCGTGGTGGACCTGCGCCGGGAGGGCGAGGGGCTGGCCATCACCTCTGTCAGCCGGGAAGAGGGCTTGGTGGAAACCCGGGCCCGGGCGGTTATTCTGGCCATGGGATGCCGGGAGCGGCCCCGGGGGGCTTTGAACATCCCCGGTACCCGGCCCGCGGGCATTTTCTCCGCTGGCACCGCCCAGCGGCTGGTAAACCTGGAGGGCTATCTGCCGGGCAGGCGGGTGGTCATTCTGGGCAGCGGCGACATCGGCCTTATTATGGCCCGGCGCATGACCCTGGAGGGGGCTAAGGTACTCTGCGTGGCGGAGCTTCAGCCCTATTCCGGCGGTCTGAAACGGAACATTGTCCAGTGTCTGGACGATTACGGCATCCCCCTGCTGCTGTCTCACACCGTGGTGGACATCCAGGGCCGGGAGCGGGTGGAGGGCGTAACCATCGCCCAGGTGGACGATGCCTTTCGGCCCATTCCCGGCACGGAAAGGGACTATGCCTGCGACACACTGCTGCTCTCGGTGGGCCTGCTGCCGGAGAACGAGCTGTCTAAGGCTGTGGGCGTGGAGCTGGCTCCCGTTACCGGCGGGCCCCAGGTCAACGAGAGCTTGGAGACCAACATTCCCGGGGTTTTCGCCTGCGGCAATGTGCTGCATGTCCACGACCTAGTGGACTATGTGTCAGAAGAAGCCGCCCAGGCGGGGCGCAACGCCGCACGGTTCCTGCGGGGGGAAAGCGGCGGAACCGGCCGGGATATCCCTCTGGTCCCAGCGGGGGCGGTGCGCTACACCGTGCCGGGAGCCATTGACCCGGCCCGCATGGAGGCTGAAACCGTGGTGCGGTTCCGGGTGGGCCGCAACATGCGGGGCGCTTTGGTGACCGTGACAGCCAGTGGAAAAGAGCTACTGCGCCGGAAGCGGCCGGTAATGGCTCCCGGCGAAATGGAGCAGATTGTGCTGAAAAAAGAATGGTTCAGCGGCGCGGAGACAGAGCTGACTGTGGAGGCACGGGAAGAAAAGGAGGGTGTGTAAATGGCGGTAATCGAATTGACCTGCATCAGCTGCCCCTTGGGCTGCCCGCTGAAGGTGGAGACTGATGAAAACGGCGCCGTGACATGCGTCAGCGGCAACACCTGCAAGCGCGGGGAGGCCTACGGTAAAAAAGAGGTAACCGCTCCCACCCGGACCGTCACCTCCACGGTACGGCTGGAAGAGGGCGAGGCCCCGGTGGTGTCCGTGCGGACCCGGACGGACATTCCCAAAGAAAAGATTTTTGCGGTAATGGAGGAGATTGGCCGGGCTTCGGCCAAAGCCCCGGTGGAGATTGGGGATGTGGTTGTGGCGGACATCGCCGGAACCGGCGTGGATCTAATCGTCACAAAAAATTCCCAAGCAAGGAGACACCAGACTTGATCAGCGCAAACATCGACACCATTCTCTTCGACCTGGACGGCACTCTGCTGCCTATGTCCACCGAGGCTTTCACCAATGCCTACTTTAAGCTGCTGGCTCAAAAGGCCGCGCCCTATGGCTATGAGCCCCAAGCTCTGATTGCCGCTGTATGGAAGGGCACTAAGGCCATGATTCAAAACGATGGCTCCACCAAAAACGACCAGCGGTTCTGGGATGCTTTCGCGGAAGAGCTGGGACGCCAGGTGTTGGACCTACGTCCAGTGTTCGATCGGTTTTACGCGGAGGAATTTCACGGGGCCAAGACCGCTACAGGAGAAAATCCCCTGGCCCAACCGGCGGTGGCGGGCCTAAAGGCCAAGGGCTACCAGGTGATTTTGGCTACCAACCCGCTGTTTCCGGCAGTGGGCGTGGCCACCCGGCTAAGCTGGGTGGGATTGGCTCCCGAGGACTTTTTTGCTGTGACCAGCTATGAGGGGAGCTCCTACTGCAAGCCCAACCCGGACTATTACCGGGAGCTGCTGGCCCAGACGGGCAAGCGTCCGGAGCAGTGCCTAATGGTGGGCAACGATGTGGCAGAGGACTTTTTAGCCGCCAAGCAGGCGGGACTGGAGGGTTATCTCATCACCGGCTGTCTGGAAAACTCCAGCGGTGTGGACATTTCGAACATACCCCAGGGCAGCTTTAGGGATTTTATGGCCTATGCAGGGCTATACTAACCAAGAATGGCCGCCGCAAAGCTGCGGCCTTAAAATAATTACAAATATTTGGAGGTAAACGCTATGGCAGTTCTTACTTTGACAAAGGAAAATTTTGAGGCGGAGGCACTACAGTCCAGCGTGCCGGTGCTGGTAGACTTTTGGGCCAGCTGGTGCGGCCCCTGCCAGATGTTCTCGCCCATTGTGGACCAGTTTGCCGAGGAGAATCCGGACGCTGTGAAGGTGGGCAAAGTGAATGTGGACGAGCAGCCGGAGCTGGCGGGCCAGTACGGTGTAATGAGCATTCCCACGGCTATTTTGTTCCAAAACGGCGAGGCCGTTAAGACCCTGGTGGGCTTGCAGCCCAAAGAGGCTTTGGAGGACTTGATTAAATAGTGGAAGCTTTTGATATTATCATCATAGGCGGGGGCCCGGCGGGCTACACTGCCGCCCTCTACGGAGCCCGGGCGGGGCGCTCGGTGCTGCTGCTGGAAAAGCTGGCCCCCGGCGGCCAAATGGGCACCACGGACCTGATCGACAATTACCCGGGCTTTCCTCAGGGAGTCAAAGGCTTTCAGCTGGCTATGGACATGAAGGCCGGCGCGGAACGCTTTGGGGCCCAAACTAAGCTGGAGGCAGTCACCGCCCTGGAACTGGCCGGAGATGTGAAAACAGTCCACACAAAGAAAGACGGCTATGAGGCCCGGGCAGTCATTTTGGCCACTGGGGCCCAGCCCCGAGAGCTGGGCCTCCCCCAAGAGCGGGCCCTGCGGGGCCGGGGGGTCTCCTACTGCGCCACCTGCGACGGTATGTTTTACCGGGGCAAGGATGTGGCCATCATCGGCGGAGGCAACACCGCTGTGGCCGATGCCTTGTACCTTTCCAAGCTGTGCGGACGAGTGTACCTGATCCACCGCCGGGACAAGCTGCGGGCTCCGGACAGCCAGCGGGTGCTGCTGGAACAGGCCGGAAACGTGGAATTCCTCTGGAACAGCCGGGCGGAAGAACTGCTTTATGCGGAGCGGCTCACGGGGCTCAAAACCGTCCGCGTGGATACCGGCGAGAGCCGGACCTTGGACTGCGCCGGAGTCTTTGTGGCCGTGGGCCAGGTGCCGGAGACCAGCCTGCTGGCCGGTCAGGTGGAGCTGGACGAGGCCGGGTATGTGGTGGCTGGAGAGAACTGCCAGACCAATCTGCCGGGGGTCTTTGCGGCCGGGGACCTGCGCCAAAAGCCTCTGCGCCAAATCATTACCGCGGCGGCGGACGGTGCGGTGGCCGCTCAGATGGCAGAGGAGTTTTTACAGCGCGAAAGGACATAAATAAACGGGGGAACGTCCCGCCGGGACGCTCCCTTTTCCTTATGCGGCGCTGCTCAGAAAGGAGTTTTACCATGCCAGATTCTGTTCAATTCCGTCCCATTGCCCCGGAGGAGCTTGCCTCTTCCCTATTCGCATCCTTCCGGCGGTTCCAAAAAGTCACCCACTGTTGGCGGAAGGCCGAAGGCCAATGGGTGGTCAAACCCATTGCCTTTACCGAGGACTGGGATCAAAACGATTATCAGCGCCTTACCGCCCAACTGGCCCAAACCCTGAGAGAGGGCGGCGCTCTTTGGGGCGCCTTCTCTTCAGAGGGGCTCAAGGGCTTTGCCAGCGTGGAGGGCCGGCTCATTGGCAGCCGGAGCCAATATGCTGTGCTGGCGGAGCTCCATGTGTCGGAGGACTTCCGGCGGCAGGGACTGGGCAGGCGGCTGTTTGCGCTGGCGGCGGGCTCGGCCCAAGCGCTGGGAGCGGAGAAGCTTTACATCTCCGCCATGTCGGCCCAGGAGAGCCAGGCCTTTTATCAGGCTTTGGGCTGTGTGGAGGCCCAAGAGTATGACCCGCCCCATGTGGAAAAGGAGCCTTGCGACTGCCAGATGGAGTTCCCCTTGGACCTGCTAGAATCGCTGTAAGTTCTTACTTGAAGCGAACTCCACATATATAACATATACAAATTCCACGCAAAAATTTCCCAATATCTGGGAGACACATTTTGCGGAAAAATGTGGTATAATGTGTTCTGGACGAACACACGGAGAAGGCTTGAAGCGCAGAGCGCTTCTCTTTTGCTGTGCGAAAGCACAGGGCTTCTCCAAGGAGATTATGGAATAATGTATGTAAAGCACCTTGGAGGTTTCTCCCGGCCGCGAAGCGCCGGAAAACGCCAAACCGGTTTCTTACATTAGAAGTACCGCGCGTGTAGAAGGTTCTGGGTCGAGCCTTTTTGCTGTGCGGCAATTTTTCGGGAAGGAAGGTAATTTTTATGGCAGGCAAATTTTCCTCGCTGTTTGAGGCGCAGGATATGACAGTGGGCAGCCCTACCCAAAACCTGATCCGGTTTTCGGTGCCCCTGCTCATTGGCAACATGGCCCAGCAGCTGTACAGCACAGTGGACTCCATTGTGGTGGGCAACTATGTGGGCGACGGGGCCCTGGCAGCCATTGGCGCCAGCGGCCCAGTGCTCAACCTGCTGCTGGTGCTGTTTATGGGCGTGTCCATTGGCGCCAGCGTGATGGCCTCCCAATATTTTGGGGCCAAAGAGAGGGACAGCCTCTCCCAGACCATTGGCACTACCATCACAGCCACTTTGGCCTGCACTGTCTTTGTGATGGTGCTGGGCCCCCTGATTACCCGGCCAGTGCTCACCATGCTGGACACACCGGCGGATATTCTGAACATGGCCTGTGACTACATGACTATCCTGTTCCTGGGCTTTTTGGGCGCCGCTTTTTACAATGTAATTTCCGGCGTGCTCCGGGGCCTGGGGGATTCCATCATGCCCCTGGCGTTCCTGTTGGTGGCCTGTTTCCTAAACATCGGCCTGGACATCTGGTTCGTGGCTGGCTTCCAGTGGGGCGTGGCCGGCGTGGCCTGGGCCACAATTATCGCCCAGCTTATCTCCGGCGTGCTGTGCATTATCCGGCTGCTGAAAATGCACGAGCATTTCACTCTGACCTGGCGGCACCTGTGGCCCAGGTTCACCTTTGTAAAGCGGCTGTGCAAGCTGGGCCTGCCCAGCGGCCTGACCCAGGCCATTTTCTCCCTGGCCATGATCATTGTGCAAAACCTCACCAACTCCTTTGGCACAGTGGTGCTGGCGGCCAACACGGTGGTAATGCGCGTGGATGGCTTTGCCATGATGCCCAACTTCACCTTTGGATCGGCTATGACCACCTACACCGGACAGAACATGGGCGCTGGCCGGTTGGACCGCACCGAGAAAGGGGCCAAGTCCGGCATGATTATGGGCGTCTCCGTATCGGTGGTGCTGGTGGCGCTGATTCTTGTTTTCGGCAAATACCTGATGATGATGTTCACCAGCACGCCCGAGGTCATCTCCCTGGGCCAGCGGATGCTGAACACCCTGGCGGTGGGCTACATAGCCATGTCGGTCACCCAAATTCTCTCCGGCGTCATGCGCGGCGCGGGAGACACCATGACCCCCATGTGGATCTCCGTGATCACCACGGTGGTTGTGCGGGTGCCTGTGGCCTATGGGCTGGAGCTGCTCACCCGCCCCGAGGGCGGGGCCATGGGCTCCGGCACCCCGGACCCATTGTTCCTTTCCCTGCTGATCTCTTGGGTTGTGGGCGCGGTTTTGACCGCGATTGCCTACCTGCGGGGCGGCTGGAAGAAAAAGGCCATCACCGAGGCCGCGGCAAACGCCCAGAAGGAATAATAAGCCGGGTTAGAAACAGGACGCGAAAGGAAGCGGCGTTATGAAATCCTATACCATCCATTTGCTGCGGTCCATGCCCTCCCAAGGCTTGCTGGAGGGCCGCTATGTGGGCCGGGGGCAGTCCCCTCTGGCGGAGGAGGCTTTGGCCCAGATCCTCCGCTTAAAAGAGGAATTCATCTACCCCGAGGCCCAGTTTTTCTGCGCCAGCCCCGCTGTAGCCTGCGTGGACACCCTGCGGCTGCTCTACCCCCACGCCCAGCCCGAGGTGGCCCTGGAACTGGCCGAGTGCGACTTTGGCGACTGGGAGGGTAAGACAGCCGATGACCTAAAAGATGATCCCCGCTTCCCCCTTTGGCTGGCTGGCCAGGGAGATCCCCCAGGCGGCGAAAGCAGTCAGGTTTTTTACCGGCGGGTCTGCCAGGGCTTCGAGGGCTTGGTGGAAAATCTCATGGCCCGGAGCCTGACAGAGACAGTGCTGGTGTCCCACGCGGGCGTGATGGGGGCGGTTTTGGCTAGGTACGGCTTGCCCCAGGCTCCGCCCCAAGACTGGCTCTGCGACCCTGGCTTTGGCTACTCCCTGCGGATTATGCCCAGTCTGTGGATGCGCCAGCCAGTCATGGAGGTGTACGGCCGGGCGCCTCAGCCTCGCACCGCCCAGGCCCAGCCCGAAGAGGCCGCGAAGCAAAAATGAATCTATTATAAGAAACGAAAACGGAGGCTTTCCCTTTGGGGAATGCCTCCGTTTTTTTTGGGGGAACGGCGTTATGCTGCAAATCAGTTTGGGGAACCGGCTCACTTTGGGGCGGCATAGCAGGAATTGCGGCTGAGATGGCTGGCGTCTCAGTGGCCTTCCAACCGCACCACATTGGTCACAATCCCCTGGGGCGTAATATCCAGAATGCCATAGCTGGCCTCCCAACCGCCTAAGCGCCCAGGGTTCATGAGGTAGAGGCCATCTTCGTAGTCCTCCCGGGCCAAGTGGGTGTGGCCGAACAGCGCCACCTGGGCTTTGTGTTCCCGGGCGGCGGAGATCAGGCCATAGTCCCCGGACTTTACTCCGTAAATATGCCCGTGAGTATAAAATATTTTTACGCCCTCCACTTCATATTCTCCCACACTGGACAGCTGAGAGGTCCAGTCACAGTTTCCCCGGACCTGTAGGAACATTTTGTCCGGAAAAGATGGTTTCACCTGGGCCACATCCTCTTCACCATCCCCCAAGTGGATAACCACCTGGGCCTGGGGCTGGGCTAGAATAGCCCGCCGCAGGGAGGCGGCGTCTCCGTGGGTGTCGGACGCAACTAAGATTCTCATAGAAACTCCTCCAAACATTATGTGTGTTTTTTATCCTCAAAAATTCTATTGATTCCGTATCAACCGCCCCAGTCCCGCATACAATGGAGTATCCTCAAAACAAAAGGGAGGTTTCTGCCATGCGCGAACCAGAACAACTGGACAACAGCCGCCTGGAGTCTCTGCTAAAGCTCACCGCCCAGCGGCTGGGCTCCACCCCCGAGGCTTTGAAGGACGCCGCCCAAAACGGCAGCCTGTCCCAACTGCTGGGACAGCGGCCAGAGGGCGAGGCCATGCAAAAGGTGCTCTCCGACCCGGAGGCGGCCAAAAAGCTGCTTTCCAGCCCACAAGCCCAGGCTCTGCTGAATATGCTTCAGGGCAAGGGCTGACCATACCGCGGCCTTTGGCGGCGCACCGGTTATTTCGGCCGGACGCGCCGCGTAACATAGCATTTTGCCCGAAGGGGGGTCATTATGGACAGCCTAAACCAGCAGTTGAATCAATTTCTTTCCGACCCCAACAGCATGCGCCAGCTACAAGGCATGCTCAATAACCTAGGGCTGGGTCAGAGCCAGGGAGAGGCTCCGGCCCCGGAAGCGCCGCCCGCCAGCTCTCCGGGGCCGGACCTGTCCGCTTTGGCCGGAGCTTTGGGCGCTCTGGGCGGAGGGGGAAACGCCAGCGAGAGTGCCGCCAGCGGACTGGGAGGGCTGAATCCCAACGCCCTGACCATGGCCACAAAGCTGGCTCCTCTCTTGGGCCAGATGAACCAGGAGGACGACGCTACCCGCCTGCTGCGGGCCCTGCGGCCTCTGCTCAGCCCAGCCCGCCAAAAAAAGATTGATGAAGCGGTGAAAATTTTACAGCTCATGCGGCTTATGCCCCTGCTGCAAGGCATGGGCGGCCTATCGGGGCTGTTCTAAAAAGGAGGCGGCGTCAATGCCGGACATGGATATGCGGCGAATGCAGGAGGAAGCGGCCCGCCGGGCGCGGGAGATGCAGTCCCGGGCACGGCATCCCCGCCAAGCCTCGCCGCCCCACGGGGGGAGCCCGCCCACTTCCCAGCAGCCCAGTCCGCCGGAGCCCTCTCCCCCGCCAAGCCCGCCGCCTGCGGCCGCGCCTTCGGGAAGCCCCTCCGTTGGCCAGCAGCCCGCTCTGCCAGCCAGCCTGCTGGATGAACTGTTCAAGGACCAGGAGCGGACCGTGCTGCTGGCGCTGCTGCTCCTGCTGGGCGGGGAGGATGGCAACCACGAGCTCATGTTCGCCCTGCTCTTTCTGTTGATGTAAGGCGGCTCAGTCCTCCACCTGGCGGATTACCCCGCCGCCCACCACTGTGTCCCCATCATACAGCACCACCGCCTGGCCTTTGGTAATGGCCCGCTGGGGCTGGTCAAACTCCACCCGCATCCGGTCCGGCCCGGTCTGCACCACGGTAGCGGGCTGCTCCTGATGCCGGGAGCGAAGCTTCGCCCGCACCCGCAAAGGCGACAAGATTTCTTCCAGGGCTGTCAGGTTCAAGTCCTCCGCTGTCAGCGCCCGGGCATAGAGCTCCCTCTCCTCCCCTAGCACCACTTGGTTGCGCTGGGGGTCGATGTTTTTTACATACATGGGCTGGGGAAAAGACAGGCCCAGGCCCTTGCGCTGGCCCACGGTGTAGTGAAAAATTCCCTTGTGCCGTCCGTAGATTTGCCCGCCGGTTCCTACAAAGTCTCCGGGCTCCGGCTCCACCCCGGCAAAGCGCCGGATGAACCCGGCGTAGTCTCCGTCCGGCACAAAGCAGATATCCTGGCTCTCCCGGCGCTGGGCGTTGGCAAAACCCGCCGCTTCCGCCAGCTCCCGCACCTGGGCCTTATGCAGGCTTCCCAAGGGCAGCCACAGGCGGGCCAGCTGGGCCTGGGTCAGGGTGTACAAAAAGTAGCTCTGGTCCTTGTCCTGGTCCAGGCCTTTTTTCAGCAGCCAGCGGCCAGCCGGGTCCCTCTCTACCTGAGCATAGTGGCCGGTAGCCAGACGCTCTATGCCCAGCTCCTCTCCCCGGCGGAAGAGCTTCCCCAGCTTGACATGCCGGTTGCAGTCAATGCAGGGATTGGGCGTGCGCCCAGCCAAATAGCTCTCCACAAAGCGTTCCATAACCTCCCGGCGGAAGTCCTGGCTAAAGTTGAACACATAAAAGGGCATGCCCAGCCTTTGGGCCACAGCACGGGCGGCTTCCACGCTCTCCAAGGAGCAGCAGGCTTTTTCGCCGGGGCCTGCCGCCGCGTCCTCTTGGGAAAACATTTTCAAAGTGACGCCCCATGCCTCATAGCCCGCCTCCTGGGCCAGCAGAGCCGCCGCGCTGGAATCCACCCCGCCGCTCATGGCCACCAGCATCTTCTCCCGGCCGCTCATAGGGCCCCGCAGTCCAAACCCTGGTTGTGGGCGGTGAAAAAGGCCCGCAGCTTCTCCCGAATCACCGCCGCGCCGCCAGCCGCGTTGCTCTCTACATTGATAGGCAGAATGGGATCATGGACGGACAGCCGCACCAAGAACCAGCCCTCGCCCTCCCCGGCCGGGAAGGAAACCCGAATTCCCTCAAAATTGTCCGGGGCGATGGCCCAGCCCTGGGCCTTGGCATAGGCCTCCAGCTCCCCAATGACCTGGCTGCCCCGGGCCCGGAAATCCTCTTCCAAAATGGGCACCCGGACTTCCACGGCTTCCACCGGTTCCTCCAGGGGAGCCAGCAGGTCTTCCAGGTCCTTGCCCTCCTGTTTCAGAGCGGCCATTTTAATGAGAATCTTCGTGACCAGATAGGCCCCGTCATCCAGGAAATGATTCTCCCGCAAAGCCGCGTGGCCGCTGGTCTCCATGGCCAGGGGGCAGTCTACTCCCAGGGCGTTTAGGCGCTGGGCCTCGTTGATGACATTTTTATAGCCCCGCTGAAACCGCCGGTGCACCCCGCCCAAGGTGGCCTCAATGTAGTGGTGCAGTCCGTCGGAGGTGATGGAATCGGTGACCACCGTGCCGCCGGGAGCTTTCTCCAGGGCAATAGCGGAGGCAATGGCCACCAGCCGGTTCCGGTTGATCTCCCGGCCCTGGCGGTCCACCACTCCGGCCCGGTCCACATCCGTGTCGAAAATCAGGCCCAAGTCCGCGCCGGACCCCACCACCATGCGGGAGGCGGACTCCATGGCGGCGGCGTTTTCCGGGTTGGGGATGTGGTTGGGAAAGCGCCCGTCCGGGTCTAGAAACTGGCTGCCAGACACATCCGCGCCCAAGGGGGCCAGCACCTGGCTGGCATAGAAGCCCCCCGCCCCATTGCCCGCGTCCACCGCGATTTTGAACCCTGCCAGGGGGTGCTCATAGTCCGCCGCGCCAATACCGGTTTTGATGATTTCCCGCAGATGGGCGGCGTATTGATCCATGTAGGCGCAGGCCTTCCGGGCACCTCCCGGGGCCTCCTCCGGGCTGGCCCCTTGCTGGGCCAGCTCCAGAATCTCCCCTACGTCCGGTCCATCCAGACCGCCCTCTTTTGTGAAAAATTTCAGTCCGTTGCGGTGGCAGGGATGATGGCTGGCGGTCACCTGGACAGCGCAGTCGCAGGGCAGGTCCAGCACGGCCATGAACATGGAGGGGGTGGAGGCCAGGCCGCAGTCCAGGCATTGGGCCCCATGGGCGGTAAAGGCCCGGCACAGCGCCTCCAAAATGCGGGGGCCCGAGAGCCGGGAATCCCGGCCGAGAGCGATTTGCAGGCGGCTGGCAGGCTTGCCCAGCCGTTTGGCGCACCAGCAGAGGAACCCCCGGGCAATGGCCTCCACCACTGGGTCTGTCAGTTGCACCTGGCCTTCCGCTTCCGTTTCCATGGCGGTACCGCGAATGTCTGTGCCGCTTTTCAGCTTCTTGTAGTCCATGCATGCCAACTCCTTCCAGTTTGTCATTATTGTACCAAAAATCCCAAGGATATTCAATGGATGATTTCCCCAAAAAAAGCGGAAGGCCAGAAAGAAATTTCCTTCCAGCCTTCCGCTTGGGGTCACGTTTGGTTATGGTATGTCCTGGGGGATCACTTATTCCCCACCTTGGCCAGCAGAGTCATTATGACGGCAATGAGTCCAATGACCACGAAGATGCCCAGCATCCCTTTGCCCATAATGTTCAGAGCCTGGAGGATGGCATCCATATTGTCCAGAGCGGCAAAAACCTGGGTGGGGCCATCCGCTCCACCGATGATGCCGATAGAAACGTTTAAAAGCTGATGCAGCATGGTGTGTGCTCCTTTCTACGATTCGTTACTGCTTGCATTGAGCTGTGGCGGGACTTTGTCCCGCTGGAAGGGCGTTTGTGTGTATGGTAGGGCCTCCGGCGCTTAGAAAACTTTTTTGTAAAAAAGTTTTCTAAGAACTTTCAAAAAACTTTACACGTTCCACCGGTGGGGAGGGCGTGGACTGTGCGCTCGGTTTGGGGATGGCAGCTCCCTATGGTGGGGCGAAGCTTTGCCGGACCCCGCAGTGTTTTACATGAAGAAGCCCAGTACGATGCCCCCTGCCACAGCGGAGGCAATCTGGCCGGACACATTGGCTCCTACCGCGTGCATCAGCAGGTGGTTCTGGTTGTCCTCGGCAATCCCCATCTTTTCAATGACCCGGGCGGACATGGGGAACGCCGAAATGCCAGCCGCGCCGATCATGGGGTTGATTTTCTCCTTGCTGAACAGGTTCAGCAGCTTGGCAAACAGCACGCCGCCAATGCTGTCGAACACAAAGGCGAACAGCCCCAAGCCCATAATCATCAAAGTCTCCACCGTGACGAAGCGGTCAGCCCGCATGGAGAAAGAAATGGTCAGGCCCAGCAGGAGAGTGATGAGGTTGGCCAAGTCGTTTTGGGCGGTTTCCGAGAGCCGGTTGAGCACGCCGCACTCCCGAATCAGGTTGCCGAACATCAAAAAGCCCACCAGCGAAACCGAGGCCGGGGCCACTAGGCCCGCCACAAAGGTGACCACAATGGGGAACAGAATCCGGGTGGTCTTGCTCACGGCGGCAGGGCGGTACTCCATGCGGATGCGCCGCTCCTTCCTGGTGGTCACCAGCTTGATGGCCATTGGCTGAATGATGGGCACCAGAGCCATATAGGAATATGCCGCCACGGCAATGGCCCCAATGTAATGGGACCGAAGCACCTGGCTTACCAAAATGGAGGTGGGACCATCCGCCGCGCCGATGATGCCAATGGAGGCCGCGTCTTGAATGCTGAAGCCCAGCGCCGCCGCCAGCACAATGGTCAGGAAGATGCCGAACTGAGCCGCCGCGCCAAACAAAAACATCTTCGGGTTGCTCAGCAGCGGGCCGAAATCAATCATGGCCCCAATGCCAATGAACAGCAGCAGGGGAAAGGCCTCGGAGGCCTCTATGCCCGTTTCAAACAGCCACTGAATAATGCCCTGGGTCTCCCCCACTCCCTGCATGGTTTGGTTAAGCACGCCGGACAGCGGCAGGTTTACCAGAATGGCGCCAAACCCCATGGGCAGCAGCAGGGCGGGCTCATAGTCCTTTTTGATGGCCAGCCAGATCAGGGCCCCGCCCACCAGATACATAACCGCCTGCTGCCAGGTGATGGAGAGCAGGCCTTCCCACAGAAATTCCATTGTTCTACTTCCTCTCTTTTCTCAACTTATTTCATTCTAGAGTCTGTTTTAAAACCAGAGAAATGCCAGTATTTTTGTTCAGGGTGGACGGTTTCAAGGCGAAAACCGCAAGAAACACTTTCGTATTTCGAGGATTTTTAACACAGAAACCGTTTGTCACTGGACAAAAAGGCGGTTTTTCGAAGTTTTAAGGCAAACTCTAGTATGCGCTGCTTTGCGCAATATATAAAAACAGACCTGTGGCAAAGCTCCAAAGAGCCCGCGCACAGGTCTGGTCGTTTCAAGCTGAGCCAGAACGGAAGCGGCTTCCGTCCAGGATTGTTGACTGAGCTGCAAGCGCCAACAACGGCGCCTGCCGACTACTCCCCCATAACTGGTATTTAGTGTAGCACAGGCGCGCCGTTTTGTCAAGGGTCCGGAGATGGCGGGGACACTCCCGAGATGGCGGGAAAACGCGGAGCGAACGATACCTGCTTCAGAGGCTGGCAGGCGCGCCCCGCCTGGTCCCCCTCTTCCCCTATATTCCATAAGGCGGCGGTGTAAATCGTCCTTTTTTTATGCAGGAATATAGGCATGATTTTCTCCTTGCCTTCATTTATAATATATTTTATAGATAATCGGTGGGAGTACCCCGGCAACAAAACAAGGAGGCACACGAAATGCAACAACAAAAGCGCATCTTAGTGGTAGACGACGATGAAATGAATTTGACAAGGACGAGAATCATACTAAAGAAAAATTACGACGTCCTTTTAGCAAGCTCCGGAATGGAAGCTCTGCATATCTTGAAAACCCGCAAGATTGATCTGGTCTTGCTGGATATTGAAATGCCGAAGATGAACGGCTTTGTTACTTTTCAGCGCATGAAAGAGTTCGTTGACGAGATTCCCGTGATCTTTTTGACAGCCTCGGGACTGGAAGGCGATGTGGTCAGCGCCATCAAGCTAGGCGCGGCGAATTATTTAAAAAAGCCCTTCCAACCCCAAGAGCTGCTGCGGCGGGTGGCATTGGAGTTTGAGAAGCAATGAGGGCGGGAGAACAGACAAGCAGGCACCTGCTGCTGGCTGTCATCTCTACCATTTTCAGCAGCGTACTAGACCTGGTTACCATCACGATGGGGTGGGAGATTTGGGTTGTTCCGCTGGTGGCGGCAGGCTGCTTGAGCGTGTGGGTTCTCCACATCGGCAGAATCGGCCCAGCTCTCCTTTACGAGACTCTGTGTGCCGGGCTGCTGCTGCTGGAATTCTTTTTTTTCAGCGTTCACGAAACCAGCCTGTTCGACATCCCCGCCATGGCTGGCATTTTGGTTTTTTCCTTGTTCATGCTGAACAAAAAAAGGATTCTGCACGCCACAGCCGCCCTGTACGTGGTGGCGCTTTTGTACCACGCGCTGATTCTAGGTACCATCTCCCCCTCCATGCCCCGCCAGGATGTACTGCGTCTGGGGCTTGGCGCGGCGATCGTCATTGGAGGGACCGCCCTAGCGCGGTATTGGATTAATCAGCGAGCCGCCCAGCGCAAATGGTATGAGGGCGTATTCGCGGAGCTGGAAACGGCGGGAAAGCAGAACGCTGTCTTTTTGTCCAATGTCTCTCATGAGCTGCGCACTCCCATCAACATGGTAATCGGAATCAGCGAGGTGGCCTTGGGCAAGAAGCTCTCTCCGGAAATCCGGGCAGACGTCTCGTCTATAAACACGGCTGGCAAACGCCTTTCCAGCCAGATTAACAACATGATGGACTACACGGAGGTTATGGCCGGCACCCTGGCTCCAGCCAAGGAAGAGTATATGATTACCTCTGTGCTTAACGATGTGATTACCACCACCGCATTGCAAACCAACCGGCAGCACCTGGAGCTGGTGTTCGACATAGACCCCAAGGTGCCGGCGGTTTTGGTGGGCGACGCGGAAAAAATCTCTCATGTGCTGAAAATCCTGGTGGAAAACTCCATTAAGTTCACCGAGGAGGGCGGCGTAAACGTCCGCATCGGCTGCCGGCAGGAAGAGTATGGCATTAACCTGGTCATTCACATTGATGATACCGGCATTGGGATGACTGATGACCAGCTGACCAAAATGTACGATGACTTTTACCAGGCGGACACCGGAAGCAGCCGTTTTGCGGGCGGACTGGGCCTGGGGCTTCCCATTGCCCGGGGCCTTTTAAACGCTATGGGCGGCTTCATCCATTTTGACAGTAAGACCCAGCAGGGCCTGCACGCCCACATTGTGATCCCCCAGGGCGTGGTGGACCAGCGCCCCTGCATTATGCTGGCCCACGCGGACCAGCTGTGCATCGGATGCTATTTTAAGCCGGAAAAGTACAGCTGCGATGAGGTGCGGGGGTATTATGACAGGTTGATTTTAAACCTGATTGAGGGCCTTGGCATTAAGGGCTATCAGGCCCACAACTTCGAGGGCCTGCTTCAGTTGCAGCAAAACTACACCCTTTCCCATGTGTTCATCGCCCAGCCGGAGTATGAAGAGAATCCGGAGTATTATGAAGATCTGGCCCAGACCAAGCGGGTAATCGTGATTGCGGAGCGGGAATTTGCCCTGGGCAGCGGAAGCAGGCTGCTTGTGATACATAAGCCTTTTTCCGCGCTTTCTGTCGCCAATCTGCTCAATGGAGAAATTGGCGAGCGGGGCTTTGCCGAGGACCAGGCCGCGGGCCGTAAGCCCTTTACCTGCATAGGGGTCCACGCCTTGGCAGTAGACGACGAAGAGATGAACCTGGTGGTGGCCAAAGGCGTTCTGGGCAGCTATGGCATTACGGTGGATACCTGCCTAAGCGGCCGGGAAGCGGTGGCGCAATGTAAAAACGGCTCCTACGACATCATCTTCTTGGACCACATGATGCCGGGCTTTGACGGCGTGGAAACCTTGAAACGGATCCGTGAGCTTCGAAGCGGCCGCTATCAGGACCTGCCGGTAATTGCTCTTACGGCCAATACGGTCAGCGGCGCCCGAGAGATGTTCCGCAGCGAGGGCTTTACAGAATTTGTCCCCAAGCCCATTGAGCGCACTGTTTTGGAGCGGGTACTGCGCAAGGTCCTGCCCAAAAGCCAGATTCAGTACAGCAAAAGCCCCGGGAAAAATCACCACTCCGCAGAAGCGCTGGAACCCCTTGTGGAAGATTCGTGGAAGGCCGGGGAAGCCGAAGCGGCTCCAGTGGAAAGCGCCGTGCCCTTTGTGGAGGCGGACGCTGGCCAGCCGGAGGCTCCGGAAGCCCAGACGGGCTCCCCCTTTGACCATCTTGCCCAGGCAGGCGTCAACGTAGAGCTGGGACTGGACTATTGCGCCGGGGACGAAGACTTTTACCGGGAAATGCTGCAAATGTTCCGCGACCAGGGCCAGACCAAGCGGGAGGAGATCGCCGCCCTTTATGAAAGCGGAGACTGGGCGGAATACGCCGTCAAGGTCCACGCCTTAAAGAGCACCTCCTTGACCATTGGCGCGGAAGCCCTTTCCGCCCAGGCCAAAGAGTTGGAGCTGGCAGGGAAACAGGGCGACGCGGCCTTTATTCACCAGCGCCACCCCGCCTTGCTGCGGGCACACGAAGAGATGTGCGCCCAAATGGCCGGGATATAGCGGCTTCCCGGCCCTCTTTTTGGAAAAACCGTGTGGAAAGGGATGGAAGATCCTGTGATAAAAAAGTGGTTCGCACTCATCACCGATCACCGCATCAGCCTGCGCGACCGGATGTTCCGCATTGTAACGCTTACCTGCATGGTTGCGCTGCTGTTGATCATGCCTATGGGCAAAAGCATCTGGAACATTCTGGCGCTGGGGGCCAGTCTGGTGACCATGGGGCTGATCGTGAAATACAGCATCAAAAAGGAGCGCATTCAGACAGGGGCCACGGCCATTTCCGTGCTCCTGCTCCTGCTGTTCCCCATCAGCTTCTTTTCCGCGGGCGGGTTTTACAGCGGCGTACCAGAGTGGTTCATCTTCTGCTTTATTTACGTCTGCATCACCCTGCAGGGCCGGCGCATGGCCGTTCTGCTAGCTCTGTGCATTGTGGAAACCCTGCTCTGCTATGGCGCGGCTTTCTACTTTCCTGAGCTGGCCGCCCAAAGCACCCAGCAGGCCTCCTTTTTCGACTCCGCCTTTTCCGTCATCATGGTAGGGCTGCTGACCAGTGTGCTGCTGATGTTCCTCAACCGGATGTACGAAGAGGAAAACGCCCTTTCGCAGCAGCAAAAGAAAGAGATTGAAGAGCTGAACCGGGCGGAAAATCACTTCTTTTCCAGCATGAGCCACGAAATCCGCACGCCCATCAACACCATCATCGGCCTTAACGAGATCATCCTGCGGGGCGATATTCCGGAGGACGTGGCGGAAAACGCCCGAAACATCCAGGGCGCCAGCAAGCTGCTGCTCACGTTAATCAACGACACCCTGGACCTGTCCAAAATCAAGTCGGGAAAGATGGAGATTGTCAATGTTTCTTATGAGACTGGGGCCCTCTTCTCCGAGATTGTCAACATGATTTGGATTAAGGCCAAAGAAAAAGGGCTGGAGTTCAAACTCCATGTGGACCCGTCCATTCCCAGCATGCTCTGCGGCGACGAGGTGCGCATCAAGCAGATTCTCATCAACCTGTTAAACAACGCGGTGAAGTATACCAGCGAAGGTTCGGTCACCCTGGCGGTCCGGTG
>Ga0137309_100629_pt1 | contig 25753 bp, 23 predicted proteins | sample NAcewiD2O_June_FD_97179 | JGI IMG/M metagenome (GOLD analysis project Ga0137309, IMG submission 97179) | Mouse cecal microbial communities from Vienna, Austria - N-Acetylneuraminic amended D2O_June | ecosystem: Host-associated > Mammals > Digestive system > Large intestine > Cecum | place... | reverse complement strand
TTCATATGGAAACCAAGCAAAAAAAGCGGCGCAAGGCGCAGGTGGACCGTGACCTCTGCGTAGGCTGCGGATGCTGTGAAAAGGTGTGTCCGCTCCAGGCGGTCCGGGTTGTCTATGGAATATGGGCGCAAGTGGATGCCGGTAAATGCGTCGGCTGTGGCCGGTGCGTGAAGGAGTGTCCCGCATCCGTGATTGTTCTGGAGGAGGCGGCGGTATGAAAAAACATTGGTACGACTATCTGTGGATTGTATCCCTTACATATCTGATTTTAGGATTTGTCAATATCCTGTTTGCCTGGCTGGGACTGCTCTGCTTCTTTATCCCCTTAATCATTTCCATTGTAAACGGGAGCAAGGGCTACTGCAGCCGCTATTGCGGACGCGGCCAGCTGTTTGCTCTGGCCGGCGGGCGGTTCGGCCTCTCCCGGAAGAAGGATATTCCACGCTGGATGAAAAGCAAAGCATTCCGCTATGGCTTTCTGATTTTCTTTTTTGCCATGTTCTTCCAGATGCTTTGGAATACCTATCTTGTCTTTGCCGGCGTCCAGGACTTGCGCCAGGTTGTCACGCTGCTGTGGACATTCCGCCTGCCCTGGCGTTGGGCCTATCACGGTACGGCTGTCCCGGCAGGCGCAGTGCAGTTTGCCTTTGGCTTTTACAGCGTGATGCTTACCTCCACTGTTTTGGGACTGATTACCATGCTCCTCTTCAAACCCCGCTCCTGGTGCGTCTACTGCCCCATGGGTACAATGACCCAGCTCATCTGCCGGGTCAGGAACGCTTCAAAACAGAAGAAGGGGTAATAGCGGCAGGAGACGTACTGCTTTCCATTGGGCGGCGGTACGCCTCCTGCCATGTTTTTTTATCTGTACATTCTGTGAAGATTGTGGTAAATTATATATAACAAGACAGAACGCGCCCTGCCGGGAGCGCGACAATAGGAGGCCATAGACTTTGGTGCATTGGAAAAAAATGTGGATATTGCTCCTGCCGCTGCTTTTCAGCGGCTGTATGATCTCCGTGTCGGCGGAGGAACTGTATGCCCTGCCGAAACTGCCGGAGGTATACGAGGCGTTGAGCGTGCAGCTGGCGGAGGCGCTCTCCGGCGGCGGGGAGTACGCCCCGCCCCAGGCGGGAGGGAACCTGCCGCCGGTGCAGATGGTGGACCTCAACGGCGACGGCAGCGACGAGGCTCTGGCCTTCGTCCGCGTCAGCAGCGAGGAACGCCCGCTGAGAATCTATATTTTCCGCGCCGTGGAGAACGGCTATGAACAGGCGGGCGTTATCAGCGGCAGCGGCACCTCCATCCACAGCATCCGCTATGCGGACTTGAACGGGGACGGCGTGCAGGAGATTATCGTCAGCTGGAGCGTCAGCGCAGAAATTCAGGCGTTGGCGGTGTATATACTGGAGGACCTGGAGCCGGTGCAGATGATGAGCACGCCCTATGCCCGCTATGAGGTGGTGGATTTGGACGGGGACGCCGAGGACGAGCTGGTGGTGCTCCGCAGCGACGAGGCGGAGTCCGGCGGAAGCCTGGCGGACTACTACGACTGGGACAGCGGCAACAGCAGCTTTCAGCTTCAGTCCACCGCGAAGCTGTCCGTACCCGTAGGGTCCCTGCAGTGGATGCAGGTGGGGAACCTGCAGGAAGGGGAGACAGCGGTATTTGTCACAGGCCGGGAGGTGGGCGCGGACGAGACCAGCCGGGCGGTCACAGATATTCTGGTCTATAAGGCACCGGAGCTGGCAAACATTGTCCTCAGCAGCGACACCGGCGTATCCACACAGATTTTCCAAAATCTGAATCTGCAGCCCACCGACATCAACGGCGACGGCGCACTGGAGGTACCCAAGCCCGCCCAGCTCCTCTCGGACAGCGCAGAGGAGCCCTACTGGAAAATCTACTGGCACAGCTATGAGATCGACGGAACGGACCGGCTCCAGGCGATCACCTACCACAATCTGACCGACAACTGGTACCTCATCATTCCGGAGGCGTGGGACGGGCATTTCACGGTCCGGCAGAACAACGCCAGCACCACGGTCCACTCCACGACCTTCTATTCCGTCCACTCCCACTCGGCGGACGCAGAGCTGCTGACCATCTACACCCTCACCGGCACGGACCGGGAGGCCCAGGCGGCCAAGGGTGGCCGGACCATCCTGCGCCGCCAGGTGAAGCCGGACAAGGTCTATGCCGTGACCTACGGCGACGCTTACAGCGGCTGGCGGTATGCGGTGGACGCCAGCGTCATTGCGGACAATTTTAAGGTCATCGTAAACCGGTGGAGCATGGGAGAGAACTGATGGAAGAAAGGATGGCATGTAATGAAAACAAACGGAAATCTGGCCTGTCAGGAGGAGCTGCGGGAAGAGATACTCGATGGGGAAGCCGTAGTCATGTCCCCGCGGCCCGCGTTTAACCACAATCAGGCGGCATACAACATTGCCCGGTTTTTTGGAAATTTTCTTGCCGGGCGCAAGTATACCCCGATTGCAGACGGCATGGATCTCTATTTGGACGACATTTTCAGCGGCCTGCTGCCCTGAATACGAGGAGGTATGTTATGGCAAAAAAGGTTTTGGTGCTGGAGGATGAGTCCAGCATCCGGGGGTTCATCGTCATCAACCTGACGCGGGCCGGATACGAGGTGATCGAGGCGGAGAGCGGCGAGGAGGCGTTGGAGAAGCTGAAGGACCATCCGGACATCCGGGTGGCGCTGCTGGACATCATGCTGCCGGGCATCGACGGCTTTGAGGTCTGCCGGAGAATCCGGGCCACCAATACCCGCATCGGCATCATCATGCTCACCGCCCGCAGCCAGGAGATGGACAAGGTGACGGGCCTGATGACCGGCGCGGACGACTATGTGACCAAGCCCTTCTCTCCGGCGGAGCTGACGGCGCGGGTGGACGCTCTGTTCCGCCGGGCCGGCGGCGCGTCGCCGGAGCAGGTGGGGGAGATTTACCAGGAGCCGTTTTTGCTGAACACCAGGAACCGGACCCTGGAGAAGAACGGCCAGCGGGTGAAGCTGACCCAGGTGGAATACTCCATCATGCGCATGTTTATGGAAAATCCGGGCAAGGCTCTGTCCCGTGAGGAAATTCTGGATATGGTCTGGGGCCGGGATTACTTCGGCGAGGTGAAGATCGTGGATGTGAATATCCGCCGCCTGCGGCTGAAGATCGAGGACAACGCCCAGAATCCGACCTATATCAACACCGTATGGGGATACGGCTATAAATGGGGGTTTTAGGCCGGAATGGGGAGTAAAATAGAAATTACCGGTCTGAAGAAGCGGTGGCTTATCAGCTCCTTGGGACCGATTTTCGTGGTGGCGCTGCTGGTGGCGGGGACATTCTGCGTGGTGATGGTCAACTACTACTATAACATGATGCTGGATGGCCTGAAGACCCGCGCCACCCACGCCAGCGACTATTTTACCAGCAACACCATGAATAGCTACGGAGAGTTTTACCGCTACGCCACTCTTTTTACCGCTGAATTTGCGGAGCGGGACCGGATGGAGCTGCAGTTCATCGGCTCCTCCGGGGAGATCATCGTCAGCTCCTACGGCCTGACGGCGGGGATGAATCCGGGTACGCCGGATATCAAGGCGGTCTTTCAGACCAACGAGATCGAACCCTACCGGGGCATCGACCCCAATACAGGGGAGCATATCATGTCCGTATGCGCTCCCCTGGAGCTGGACGGGCAGGTGGTGGGAGCTATGCGCTATGTTACGTCCATGACGGCGGTGCAGCGGAGCCTGCTGCTGAACGCAGGGGTGGCGGCGGGTCTGCTGATGATGATTATTGCCATGGTATATGTATCCAACATGGTTTTCATCAACAACGTGGTGGAGCCAGTGGCGGAGGTGACGGAGACCGCCAAGCGCATTGCCGCCGGGAGCTATGGCACCCAGATGGAAAACCACTACCGGGACGAGATCGGCCAGCTGATTGACGCCATCAACAACATGTCCAGCCAGATCAGCAAGAGCGAGCGCATCAAATCGGAGTTCATCTCCTCCGTGTCCCACGAGCTGCGCACGCCCCTCACCGCCATCAACGGCTGGGGCGAGACGCTGCTGGAGGATACGGACCGGCAGCAGCTGGAGCGGGGCGTGGAGACGATTTTGAAGGAGTCCCGGCGGCTGACGAACATGGTGGAGGAGCTGCTGGACTTCTCCAAGATGGAGGACGGTCACTTTACCCTGCGGATTGAGGAGACGGATGTGCAGGCGGAGTTTGAGGACACCATCTACACATATACGGAGCTATTCCGGCAGGAGCAGATTGAACTGCGCTATGACAGCTGGGATGAGATCACCCCGGTGATTCCCGCCGACCCGGAGCGGCTGAAGCAGGTTTTCTGCAACGTGCTGGACAACGCGGCCAAGCATGGCGGCGCGGGCAAGCGGATTGACGCCGCTGTGACCCATACGGAGGATTCCATCGTCATCACCGTGCGGGACTACGGCCCCGGCGTACCAGAGGCGGAGCTTCCGTTTGTGAAGCAGAAATTTTATAAGGGGTCTTCCAAGGCGCGGGGCAGCGGAATCGGCCTGGCTGTGTGCGAGGAGATTATCCGGCTGCACGAGGGGTCCTTTGAGATTGATAATGCTGAGGGCGGCGGCTGCGTCGTGACGATTACACTGCCGGGAGCGTGAGAACAGACAGAACCCCTTTTTGCAGAAAATTCTTGTAAATAATTTTGCAAAAGCATCTAAAACAACCTATTTCCAAAGAGAAAGGCAAATTTATGGCAGAAAAAAATTCCTGCGCCTTCCGCACGACCATCGGCGGACAGGCGCTCATTGAAGGCATCCTCATGCGCGGACCGGAGAAGCAGGCCATTGTTGTGCGCGGACCGGAGGGTCTGGTCATCAAAGAGGAGGCGTTGAAGCTGATCCGGGACCGCTACCCCATCCTGGGCCTGCCGCTGATCCGGGGCAGCGTGACGTTTCTGGACAGCATGTTCAAGGGCGTCAAGGCGTTGATGTTTTCCGCGGACTTCTACCCGGAGGAGGGCGTGCCGGAGGAGCCGTCTAAATTCGAGAGATGGCTGGACGAGAAGATGGGCAACGAGAAAGTGGAAAAGCTGGTCATCGGCTTTTCCGTAGTACTGGCGGTGTGTTTTTCCATCGGACTGTTTATGCTCCTGCCCACGTTCCTGGCCAGCTTTGTGGAGCGGGTGACGGACAGCGTGCTTGTGCGCAACCTGGTGGACGCTGCGCTCCGTATCGCCATTTTTATGACGTATCTGATGGCAGTTTCCCGGATGAAGGACATCCGGCGGGTATTTTCCTACCACGGCGCGGAACACAAGACCATCTTCTGCTATGAAAAGCGTCTGGAGCTGACGGTGGAGAATGTGCGGGCGCAGCCGAAACACCATCCCCGGTGCGGTACCAGCTTCCTGCTGGTGGTGATCGTGGTGGCTATTCTCATCAATACGGCGGTCTTTGCACTGTTTCCGGTGGGAAATGTGTTTCTGCGTATGCTGGTCCAGCTGCTGCTGCTGCCCTTTGTGGTGGGCATTACCTACGAATTTAACCGCTATGTGGGCGGCCACGACAATCCGGTGACGAACTTTTTGGCAAAGCCCGGCCTGTGGATGCAGAATTTTACCACCTTTGAGCCGGACGACTCCATGATTGAGGTCGCTATTGAGGCGATGAAGCGGGTGATTCCCCAGGAGGAGGGCAAAGACGCCTGGGGCGCGTAACAAGAGAGGAGCTGCCGCGTATGACCACTTACAACGACCTGTATATGGATATCCGGAGAAAGCTCCGTCAGGCGGGGTATCCCGCCGCCGGACTGGAGGCGCGGGAGCTGGTGTGCTGCGGGAGCCGGAAGACAAAGGCGGAATTGATCCGGGACGCCTGGAAGTACGTCCCTCCGGAGACAGAGCGGGAAATCTGGTCCTATGTGGAGCGGCATCTGAATGGCGAGCCGGTGGCGTACCTCATTGGGGAGTGGGATTTCTATGGTCTGACCCTGAGCGTGTCGGAGGACGTGCTCATCCCGCGGGTGGACACCGAGGCGTTGGCGGAGGCGGCAATCGCGTACGTCAAGAGCCTGGGGGCGTGCCGGACGCTGGACCTGTGCGCCGGGAGCGGATGCGTGGGGCTGGCGGTAGCGGCCAACGCGCCGGAGTGCCAGGCGCTGCTGGGGGAGGTGTCGGAGCGGGCGGCGAGAATCTGCCGGCAGAATATCCAGCGGTGCGGACTGTCCAGCCGGGTGTCGGCGATGACCATGGACGCCCTGCAGCCGCCTCCCCGGTCTATTGGGGAATTTGCGTGCATTGTGTGCAACCCGCCCTATATCCCGCGGGCGGAAATTGCGGGGCTGGAGCGGTCTGTGAAGGATTTTGAGCCGTATCTGGCCCTCTGCGGCGGGGAGGATGGACTGGACTTTTACCGGGCCATCTCCCGTCGCTGGCGGGAGGCTTTGACGGATAACGGACGGCTCTATTTCGAGGTCGGGATGGGGCAGGCGGACGCCGTGCTGCGCATCATGCGCTCGGAGGGGTTCGGCGATATCCAGGTGGTCCCGGATACCCAGGGGATTCCGCGGGTTGTGTACGGTACAATGATACATGAAATATAATTCTGTAACATACTGGAAAAAGGAGACAGACCATGGCTGAGAAGGATAAAAAAAAGCTGACAAAAACGGCGGAAATCGCTTCGGACAAAAAGACGGCGATTCAGAACGCAATGAAAAACATTGAGAAGATGTACGGCAAGGGGTCCATCATGCGGCTGGGGGACCATATCAACAATCTGAATGTGGAGTCCATCTCCACCGGCTCCCTGTCTTTGGACCTGGCGTTGGGTATCGGCGGCGTACCCAAGGGCCGGATTATCGAGATATACGGTCCGGAGTCCTCCGGTAAAACCACCTTGGCCCTCCACATCGTGGCCCAGGCGCAGAAGCAGGGGGGAGAGGCGGCCTTTGTGGACGCGGAGCACGCTCTGGACCCCACCTATGCGCGGGCCTTGGGGGTCAATATCGACGAGCTGCTGATCTCCCAGCCGGACACCGGCGAGCAGGGCCTGGAGATTACGGAGGCCCTGGTGCGGTCCGGCGCGCTGGATGTCATCGTGGTGGACTCGGTGGCCGCGCTGGTTCCCCGCGTGGAGATCGAGGGCGAGATGGGCGACAGCTACGTGGGCCTTCACGCCCGGCTGATGAGCCAGGCCCTGCGGAAGCTGGCGGGGGCGATCAACAAGACAAAATGCGTGGTGGTATTCATCAACCAGCTGCGGGAAAAGGTGGGCGTGATGTACGGCAATCCGGAAGTTACCACCGGGGGCCGGGCGTTGAAGTTTTACTCCTCCGTGCGCATCGACGTGCGGCGGGTGGAGTCGCTGAAGTCCGGCACGGAGCTGATCGGCAACCGGACCAAGGCAAAAGTAGTGAAAAACAAGATGGCCCCCCCGTTCCGGGAGGCGGAGTTCGATATCATGTACGGCGAGGGCATCAGTCTGCTGGGCGAGCTGGTGGACCTGGGGGTAAAGCTGGATCTGGTGCAGAAGTCAGGCTCTTGGTTCTCCATGGGGGAGACACGGCTGGGCCAGGGCCGGGACAACGTCAAGCAGTACCTGAAGGACAACCCGGATGTGGCGGCAGAGCTGGAGGCCAATATCCGCCGGGATTTCTTCAAGCTGATGAGCTCTCAGTCCCAGATTGCCGCCAAAGCCGCGGGGCGGGCTGTGGACGTGTCGGCGGAGGACTTCAACGACGAGGTGGAGGACGACGCCCCCGCCGCTGAAAAAGCCCCGAAGGGCGGCAAGGCAAAAAAGCCGGGCAAAGCCAGCCGGTCCGACGAGCCGGAGCCGCTGGAGGAACCGGAGCCGCCGGACGAGCCGGAGACCCTGAAGTATCCGGACGCCCCCGATGCGGACGCATACTTTGAGGAAGGCGAGGCGTAACCTATGCGTATTGCCTCGGTAAAGCCGTCCCAGCGGAAAAAGGGCCGGTTTCTGGTGGAGCTGGAGGACGGCGGGATTCTGCGGGTCACGGAGGAGGAGCTGCTGCGGTTTTCTCTGCGGGAGGGCAGGGAGCTGGACGGCGGGGAGCTGGAAGCATTGGAGGCTTCTGCCAAGGCGTCGGCGGCCCGGACAGCGGCGGCAAATATCATTGGCAGCAGGCCGCTGTCCAAACGGGAGCTGACCCGGCGGCTGGTGCGGAAGGGTGCGGCAGAGGAGGACGCCGGGGCGGCGGCGGACTGGCTGGAGGAGACTGGCGCGGTCAATGACCGGGAGTACGCCGCCATGCTGGTGCGGCACTACGCCGGGAAGGGCTATGGAAAGGCCCGCATCCGGGAGGAAATGCGCCGCCGGGGCGTGGACCGGGAGCTGTGGGACGAGGCCCTGGAGGAGCTGCCGGACCAGTCGGAGACGCTGGATAGGCTGATTCAGAAGAAATGCAGGGGCGATCTGTCCGACCGGCGGGAAGTGAAGCGGGTGAGCGACAGCTTGCTGCGGCGGGGGTTCTCCTGGAACGAGGTCAAAGAGGCTCTGCGGCGGTATACGGAACTGCTGGAGGATGAATCCTGCTGAATACATGTAATACGGATGAGGAGCGTTTATGCCTTATACTATTCATTTTATCTCTTTGGGCTGTGCAAAGAACGTGGTCAACTGCGAGCAGATGATGGCCCTGTGCCGGGACGCAGGCCATACGCTGCGGGAAACCCCGGAGGGGGCGGACGCGGCGGTGGTGAACACCTGCGGTTTTCTGTCCAGCGCCAACGAGGAGGCTATTGAAAATATTCTGCGGATGTCCGCGCTGAAGACCGCCGGACAGCTGAAAAAGATTATCGTCACCGGCTGTATGCCCCAGCGGTACCAGGCGGAGATTCGCCGGGAACTGCCGGAAGTGGACGGCGTTCTGGGAACCGGCAGTTATAAACAGATTGTTGAAGCTGTAGAGGCGGTCATGGGCGGCGAAATCTACGAGCGGTATGACGATATCCACGCGCCGGTGGATGAATCCAGGCGGGCGCTGACCACGCCGGAACACTACGCCTACCTGCGGATTGCAGAGGGATGCGACAACTGGTGCGCCTTCTGCATCATCCCCAAACTGCGGGGGCGGTACCGCAGCCGTCCCATGGCGGGGGTGCTGGCGGAGGCAAAGGAGCTGGCGGCGGGGGGCGTACGGGAGCTGATTGTGGTGGCCCAGGATATCACCCGCTACGGTACGGACTGGGATGGACAGCATCATCTGGCCGAGCTGCTGGAGGAGCTGTGCAAGCTGGATTTCCACTGGATTCGCCTGCACTATCTCTACCCGGACCAGATGGACAGCCGCCTCATTGACGTCATTGCCCGTGAGCCCAAAATCTTAAAATATCTGGACATTCCCCTTCAGCACTGTAACGACGGTATTCTGCGGCATATGAACCGCCGGGGGGACAAGGCGTATATCGAGGACCTGTTGGACACCCTGCGGGGGCGGATTCCGGGACTGGTACTGCGTACGAGCATCATCACGGGACTGCCCGGCGAGGGCGAGGCAGAATTTGAGGAGCTGTGTCAATTCCTGTGGGACCAGCGGATGCCGCGGGCCGGTGTGTTTCCCTACTCCCCGGAGGAGGGTACCCCCGCCGCCCAGATGGAGCGGGTGGACACAGAGGAAGCGGAACGGCGGGCAGAGCTGGTGGTGGATATCCAGTCCCGGATTATGGACGAGTGGAACGAGAGCCTGCTGGGCGAGACGCTGGAGGTACTGTGCGAGGGGTTCGACGGGCAGTCCATGAGCTATGTGGGCCGCAGTTACGCCGAAAGCCCCGATATTGACGGAAAAATCTATTTTTCCAGTGAGCGGGAAATTAAGGCGGGGAGCTTCGTACCGGTGCGTATAACAGGCGCGATGGACGGCGAGCTGACCGGTGAATTGGCGGAGGAGGAATGAAAGGATGAATTTGCCCAACAAACTGACTCTATTACGAATTGTATTAATTGTTCCGTTTTTGTTGGTTCTGTATTTGGACGTCCCCTATGCCTCGTTGATTGCGCTGGGCATTTTTATTGCCGCAAGCCTGACGGACATGCTGGATGGAAAGATTGCCCGGAAGTACAATTTAATCACAGACTTCGGGAAATTTGCCGACCCGCTGGCGGACAAAATGCTGGTGACTGCCGCAATGGTGTGGTTCGTGGAGCAGGGCCGGATGCCGGGATGGGCGCTGTTGATTGTGATTGTGCGGGAGTTTGCCGTCAGCGGTCTGCGGATGGTAGCCAGCGACCAGGGACGGGTGATTGCCGCCGGGTGGTCCGGGAAGGTGAAGACTGCAGCGACTATGGTGTGCCTGGTGGCGATGTTCCTGCCGGTACCGCCGGTTGTGGATACAATCTGTGTGGCGGTGATTCTGGTGACGACCCTTTATTCCGGCGTGGAATATTTTATGAAGAATAAGGATTGCCTGAGCGAGATGTAAACGGCAAAAAGGACCGAACCTCCGTCAAGAGATTCGGTCCTTTCCAATTTACTCACTGTCTTCGATTTCAAATCCGTCCTCTTCCGGCGGTGCGCAGGAGCCGCAGGAACCGCAGCATTGACCGCCCTGCTCCTCCAAATCGAACTCCAGCTTTTTCCCGCAGTCCGGACACTCCACGCCGCCGTCCTCCAGAATGGACTCATCGAAAAAGATATCCTCGCCGCAGTTGGGGCAGGTGGTCTGATAGACGCCGTCTTGGCCTTCATCTTCCTCCTCCTCAAAGAGGTAGGTTTCCACTTCGCTCAAGTCATCGTTCACCGCGTCCAAGGCCTCCACCAGCTCCTCCTGACCTGTCTGGAGAAGCTGCAGATCTATGGCGATATCGTCGAGAATATCCATCATGATGGTGAAGAGCTTACCTTCCTTGGACTTGGTATCCAGGCCCAGGCCCTCGGCCAGCCCTTTCAAATACGCGACCTTTTCCAGAATTTCCATTCGTTTACTCCTTTCAAAGCCTCATGGGCAACTCCCCACTATCACACGCCGGTCCTCAGGGCCGGAAACACTCACTCTTTGCAGCGGGACAGATACTCGCCGGTCCGGGTGTCGATGGTGATCTTGTCGCCCACGTCGATGAACAGGGGGACTTTGATCTCCGCGCCGGTCTCCAGGGTAGCGGGTTTGGTGACGTTGGTGGCGGTATTTCCGGCGAAACCGGGTTCTGTGTCCGTCACCACCAGGTCCATGAAATTGGGGCACTCCAGGCCGAAGACGTTACCCTTGTAGCTGAGGACCTTGCACATGGTGTTCTCTTTAATGAAGCGGAACGCATCGCCCAGCAGGTCTTTACCCAGGGGGACCATCTCATAGGTTTCCTGATCCATGAAGTAATAGAGGTCGCCGTCGTTGTAGCTGTACTCCATATCCTTCCGCTCCACAAAAGCCTCCTCGAACTTGGCGGTGGGGTTGAAGGACGTCTCGGTCACTGCGCCCGTAATCACGTTTTTCATCTTAGTGCGTACGAAAGCGGCGCCTTTTCCAGGCTTAACGTGCTGGAATTCGACGACCTGCATCACCTTTCCATCCATTTCAAAGGTTTTGCCGTTGCGGAATTCACCGGCTGTAATTGTAGCCATATAAATTACCTCCTATCGAAAGTTGATTGTCCAACGCATATTTTACCGTATTCCTATTGTAAATGCAAGCGTTTTGTAGTAAATTTATGAGAAGATACAAAAAACTTGTAAAGACGGAAGGCAGGGGGCCGCATGATACACATACTATATGAAGATCGTTTTATTCTGGTATGCCGGAAACTGCCGGGAATACTCAGTCAGGCCGGACCCGGACCCAATCTGCCGGAGCTGCTGGAGGAGGCGTACGGCGGCACGGTCTATCCCGTCCACCGGCTGGACCGGGAGACGGGCGGCGCAATGGTATTTGCCAGGACCCGTCCTGGGGCGGCGGCGTTATCGGAGGCCATCCGTCAGAACCGGCTGCGGAAGGAATACTGCTGTGTGGCGCGGGGTGTGCCCCAGCCGGGCGAGGGCATCTGGCGGGACCTGCTGCTCCATGACAAGGCGCGGAACAAGAGCTTTGTGGTCCAGCGGATGCGGGGAGGCGTCCGGGAAGCGGAGCTGGATTACCGGGTGATTGCGGCGGAAGGGGGGATGGCGTTGGTCCGGGTGCGGCTCCATACCGGACGGACCCATCAGATTCGGGTACAGTTTGCCAGCCGCGGGACGCCTCTGCTGGGCGACGGCAAATATGGGGGCGGCGGCGGACCGCTGGCCTTGTGGAGCTGCTTGCTGGCGTTCCCACACCCGAAGACAGGGGAAGAGATGCTGTTCCGGGATTTCCCGTCGGGCGGGCTGTGGGAGATTTTTGAGGAAGCTTTGCAGGCGGATTTCAGCGATGATAGCAAACGGCAGAATTCTTGACAAAGCGCAACATCCCCAAAGGCTCCCCTGAAAGGGGAGCTGTCGAGCGAAGCGTGACGGAGGGGTTCGCTCCATTCCATCCAACAAAGGAGGAGACAACAATGTCAAAGTATACAATATCATTTATCGGAACCGGAGCTATGGGGTCCGCCTTAGCGGCAGCAGCGGTAAAGCGGGTTCCGCCGGGACGGATTCTCCTGGCAAACCGCACCCTGGCCAAGGCGGAGAAGCTGGCGGCGGAGCTGGGCTGCGCAGTCGGGAGCGTGGAGGAAGCCGCAACGTCGGCGGACTATATTTTTCTGGGGGTCAAGCCCCAGATGATGGCGGGATTGCTGGAGGAGATTGCGCCCATACTGTCCAAACGGACGGACCGCTTCATACTGGTGTCCATGGCCGCGGGAGTCAGCATTGCACGTGTCATGGAGCTGGCGGGACGGAAATACCCGGTGATCCGCATCATGCCCAACACGCCCTGTGCCGTAGGCAGCGGGGTCATTCTGTATGACTGCGGGGAGGGGGTTGCGCCGGAGGAGCTGGACCGGTTCACGGAGGCCATGGCGGGCGCGGGTCTGCTGGACCGCCTGGAGGAGCGGCTCATCGACGCCGGAAGCGCGGTAGCGGGCTGCGGCCCGGCGTTTGCGTGTCTGTTTCTGGAGGCGTTGGCCGACGGCGGCACAGCCTGCGGCCTGCCCCGGCAGAAGGCTGTGACCTATGCGGCGCAGATGCTCAAGGGGACGGCGGAGCTGCTGCTGGAAACAGGAGCGCATCCCGGCCAGATGAAGGACGCGGTCTGCTCGCCGGGCGGGTCCACCATTGCGGGGGTCCGTGCGCTGGAGGAAAAGGGGTTCCGGGGCGCGGCGATGGACGCCGTGATTGCCGCGCTGGAGCGGACCGCGGAGCTGGGAAAATAGCCGCTGTCCCCGCCTGGACTGTCCTTTTATACAGAATTTTGTCCTTTTGCGCGGGTATACCCTTGCACACTGCCCAGATTTTTGTTGTACTATAAACTAAATTATACGTTCTGGCTGGCAAGGACATGTCCCTCTTCCCCGTAGGGAACCCTACGGGGAAAATCCCTGCTGGCTGGTGAAAAATTTAGGGATTGCAAAATGGAGGTTATAGCGGTGAAAAAGAGACTGTTAGCCTGTCTGTTGACAGTGGCGATGCTGGTGAGTTTCATCCCTCGCCCTGCTCTTGCGGCGGACGCAGGCGATGTGACCTACCGGGACTATGACGAAAACAGCCAGACTTGGAATGAGACTGCAACAAGAGCGGCGGGTACTTACACACTGGTGAGCAGTGGCGACGCAACTTGGGGCGACGATGGGCATGACGGCTGGTATGTGCTGAATGCCGATACGCAATTTGGCTCCCGTATTTCCGTCACTGGGGATGTCCATCTGATTTTGAAGGACGGCTGTACGCTTACCGCTTACCTCGGTATCAACGTGGCAGACGATAACAGCCTTACCGTCTATGCCCAATCAAACGGCACCGGCGCACTTGTTGCCAGTGGCCGCAGTGGCTACGGTCCGGCGGGCATCGGCGGCAGTAGGGGTGGTGCAGGCGGCAAGATCACCATCAATGGTGGAAAGGTGACAGCAACCAGCGACACCGGTGCGGGCATCGGCGGCGGTAGTGGTGGTGCAGGCGGCAATATCACCATCAACGGTGGAACGGTGACGGTAACCAGCGAAAGCGGCGGCGCGGGCATCGGCGGCGGTCATGGTGGTGACGGCGGTACAATCAGCATTACCGGCGGAAATGTAAAGGCAACCAGCAACCACTCCGGCGCGGGCATGGCGGCGGCGGTGATGGTGATGGTGGTGACGGCGGTACAATCAGCATCACTGACGGAACGGTGGAGGCAACCAGCAACTACGGCGCGGGCATCGGCGGCGGTAATGGTGGTGACGGCGGTACAATCAGCATTACCGGCGGAAATGTAAAGGCAACCAGCAACTCCGGCGCGGGCATCGGCGGCGGTCTTGGTGGTGCAGGCGAAGAGATCACCATCAACGGTGGAACGGTGACGGCAACCAGCATCACCGGCGGCGCGGGCATCGGCGGCGGTGTAAATGGTGCAGGCGGCAAGATCACCATCAACAATGGAACGGTGGAGGCAACCAGCATCACCGGCGGCACGGGCATCGGCGGTGGTTATAACGGTGCAGGCGAAGAGATCACCATCAACGGCGGAGAGATAACGGCAACCAGCGGCGAACGCGGTGCGGGCATCGGTGGTGGTTATAACGGTGCAGGCGGCAAGATCACCATCAACAATGGAACGGTGGAGGCAACCAGCATCACCGGCGGCACGGGCATCGGCGGTGGTTATAACGGTGCAGGCGAAGAGATCACCATCAACGGTGGAACGGTGACGGCAACCAGCCAAGACGGCGCGGGCATCGGCGGCGGTCTTGGTGGTGCAGGCGGTACAATCAGCATCACCGGCGGTGAGGTAAAGACAACCAGCAACTACGGCGCGGGCATCGGCGGCGGTTATAGCGGTGCAGGCGGTATAATCAACATCACCAGCGGAACGGTGGAGGCAACCAGCGGCTCCGGCGCGGGCATCGGTGGCGGTTATAGCGGTGCAGGCGGTATAATCAGCATCACCAGCGGAACGGTGGAGGCAACCAGCGGCTCCGGCGCGGGCATCGGCGGTGGTGAGTACGGTGCTGCGGGTACATTTACCACCCCGAACGGGAACGCCTTTATTCTGGCATCGTCTATTCAAGACGCTTCGGGTTTGACGAACGGTGTGATTTTCCAGGGGGACAGCGGGAAAGTTTATGGCGGCCCAATCACCATTGACAGCAGCGTGGAAATCCCGGCGGGTAAAACGCTGACGATTGATAAGGACCAGACCCTCATAATCCCGGACGGTGTGACGCTGACCAACAAGGGTACCATCACCAACGACGGTACCATCACCAACAACGGTACCATCACCAACAATGGAGCCCTTGAAATTGAAAGCGGCGGAACGCTGGAGAACAACAGCGTTCTGGCCGGTGATGGAACAACCACAGGCGAGGGGACTTTGATCGGAAATAAGCTCAGCCAGGACCCCCCTGGAATAGACGAGGGCTATACCATTGACTATGCCGCCGAAACAATCCAGGCGGACAGCGGCTACGAAGTGGCCTCCAACACTTCGGGAGACCCGGTAAGCGACCCTATTCCCGGTAAAACACTTTATGTCCGCAAGGCGGAGAACAATCTCTGTTTTGCGTCTGGCTGGACTGAATTTACGGTCTCCGACCGGCCCAGTGTACCCAGCGGCTTGCAAGGTGAAACCACCAGTTATGCCGGGAGTAAAGACGGTAAAATTATGGGTTTGACTGACGGGACGGCCTATCAGATTTCCGAAGATGGCGGCAATACCTGGAAAGACGCTGCTTTGACAGGGACGGAAATCACCGGACTTACTGCTGGTACCTATTGGGTGCGTGTGAAAGCGACTGACAGCAACTTTGCCAGCGAAGCGGCGGAGGCGGAGGTTCCCGATGGACCGCCGAGGCTGGTGTACACACTGACGGTCAACGGCGGCGCCGGCGGCGGGGAGTATGCGGTGGGCGAAAGCGTCACCGTCACAGCCAGCGTCCCCAGCGGTAAGCGTTTCACCGGCTGGACCGTGAACGAGGGAAACGTGACCCTTGCCAACACCAGCACAGTCAGTTTCGTCATGCCCGGTGAAACTGTCACCATTACAGCGAATTTTGAAAATATTCCCACACCGCCGCCTATTGTTAGATACCGCGTGACGGTGGCGACCGATGGCGGCGGCACGGTCAGCGGCGGCGGTACATACAGAAAAAACACGACTGTTACCGTCACGGCTGCGGCCTACGAGGGCTATCGTTTTGTGGCGTGGACGGAAAACGGACGGACGGTCAGCAGCAGCGAGCAGTATCGTTTTACCATTCTGTCCAATCGAAATCTTGTGGCCGTGTTTGAGCAGGAGGAGCCGGCCCCGCCGGAGCATATCCATGCGTGGGCGGCAGAGTGGAGCACGGACGAGACCCACCATTGGCATGAGTGTCTTGCAGAGAATTGCGAGATTGCCAACGACAGCGAGAAGGACGGCTATGAGGTCCATATTTATGACGACGAGTGGGATGAGGCGTGCAACGTCTGCGGTCACATCCGTCCGGTAACACCCCCGGAACCGGAGCACGTCCATCAGTGGGCAGAAGAATGGAGTGCAGACAGCAGCCGCCATTGGCACGAGTGTCTTGCAGAGGATTGCGAGATTACCGCCGACAGCGAGAAGGACGGTTATGCAGTCCATGTCTACGATGACGAGTGGGATGAGGCGTGCAACGTCTGCGGTCACATCCGCCCGGTAACGCCTCCGGAACCGGAGCACGTCCATGCGTGGGCAAGCGCGTGGAGCACGGACAGTTCCCACCATTGGCACGAATGTCTTACGGAAGGTTGCGACATTATTTCTAACAGCGAGAAGGACGGCTACGCCGCCCATACGCCCAGCGAGTGGATTGTGGATGTTCCGGCAACCTCCTACACAGCGGGACGGCGGCACAGAGAGTGTACCGTCTGCGGCTGGGTTACGGAGACAGAGAGCATCCCGGCTACGGGCGGCGATTCCCGGCCCAGCGGCGGCGGTTCGTCCGGCGGCGGCAGCAATTCTACCACGTATCCGCCTGTAGTAGAGCAGCCCAGTACAGGCGGCAGCGTAGCGGCGGTATCGCCCAGCAATCCCAGGGCGGGCGACACCGTGACCGTTACGCCCAAACCGGACGAGGGATACGAGACAGACACCGTCACCGTGACCAGTAGAAACGGTAAGACCGTGAAAGTAACCGCGAGGCCAAATGGAACCTATACTTTCACCCAGCCCAGCGGCAGTGTGACGATTTCTGTGACCTACAAGCCCATACCCGTCCAGCCCGTCGAAACACCCTGGAACAGTCCTTTTGCCGATGTGTCACGGGGCGATTGGTACTATGACGCAGTGAGGTTCGTCTTTGAACGGGGCCTGATGAACGGGTACGGCGACGGACGGTTCGGACCGAATGAGACCCTTTCCCGCGCCCAGTTTACCCAGATTCTGTTCAACAAGGAGGGCGGGCCGGGCGTCAGCGGTGCGCCGGAATTCTCCGACGTGGCGGGTAATGCCTGGTATGCCAGAGCCGTCCTCTGGGCGGTCAGCCGGAGTATTGTATCCGGTTACGGCAATGGCAGCTTCGGCCCCGATGACCCCGTTACCCGCGAGCAGTTGGCCGTCATGCTCTGGCGGTACTCCGGCAGTCCCGCCGCGACGAACAAGGAGCTGTACTTCAATGACGAGAGCGAAATCAACGGCTACGCGCTGGAGGCCCTGCGCTGGGCGGTGGAAAACGGTATCTTGACTGGATACGGCGATGGACAGCTGGCTCCCCAGGGACAGGCGACCCGCGGGGAAGTAGCGCAGATGCTGTACCGGCTTTGGAACGGTTGAGCGGAGGATGCGGAAATCAGTTTTGCAAAAGAGAGAATAAAGTGGTAGAATAAGAATTATGTAAAATTCTTTTGAGTAGAGGAGTGTGCAAATGGTACTCGAAACAGAGCGATTGTATCTGCGGGAACTGATGCAAACTGATTTCCAATCCTTGTGCAAAATATTGCAGGATGAACAAACAATGTACGCCTACGAAGGCGCATTCAATGATGCGGAGGTACAGGAGTGGCTGGACCGGCAAATCTCCCGTTATCAGGAATTCGGATTCGGTTTGTGGGCGGTGATTCTGAAAGAAACGGACGAAATGATTGGTCAGTGCGGCCTCTCCATGCAGCCGTGGAAGGACGAAGAAAAGCTTGAAATCGGCTATCTTTTTCAGCGGCGGTATTGGCATAAGGGCTACGCCACGGAGGCGGCCCGCGCGTGCAGGGAATATGCCTTTGAAACGCTCCATGCAGCGGAGGTCTGCTCTATTATAAGGGATACCAATATTCCGTCACAAAGGGTAGCCCTCAGAAACGGCATGACGGCGGCAGACAGCTGGATCAAGCGGTATAGAGGCGTGGACATGCCCCATGACCGCTATGTGGTTTACAGAAGGGACGCCCATGAAGAACAGCCGCCTCTTTGAAATCCTGTATCTCCTGGTAGAAAAGCGCGCCGTCACCGCCGGGGAATTGGCCCAGCGGCTGGAGGTGTCGGAACGCACCATCTATCGGGACATCGACGCCCTGTCCGCCGCAGGCATTCCCGTATTCACCCAGAAGGGGCAGGGGGGCGGCATCCGGCTGATGGACCAGTTTGTACTGGACAAAGCCCTTCTCTCCCAGGCCCAGCAGGATGAAATTCTCTTTGCCCTGCAAGCGATCATAGCCACCGGCGGCGGTCTGGAGGGGGAGACGCTGGCCCGGTTGACCGCCCTGTTCCGCCGGGAGGGCAGCGGCTGGCTGGAGGTGGATTTCACCGACTGGGGCAGCGGGGCGGCGGAGCGGGAGAATTTTGCCTTGGTAAAGGGGGCAATTCTGAACCGCAGGCCCCTGTCCTTCGCTTACTACAGTTCCGCCGGTGAGAAGAGCCGCCGGACTGTAGAGCCCGCCCGGCTGGTGTTCAAGGGCGGGAGCTGGTATCTGTCGGCTTTTTGCCGGAAGCGTCAGGACTGGCGTATTTTCCGGCTGGTGCGGATGGCGGACCTGACGCTGGAGGAGGGGAACTGTCCGTCCCGCCGTCCCCCGGAGCGGTTGGAGGCCCCTATACCCAGCGACTGCCGGGAAACGAACCTGCAGCTGCGGTTTCAGCCCTCCGCCGCCTGGCGGGTGCGGGATTACTTCCATCCAAAGCAAATCGCCCAGGAGCCGGATGGCTGTCTGCTGGTGGACTGCGCTTTTCTGGAGGATCAGTGGCTGCTGTCCTTTCTCCTGTCCTTCGGCAGCAGTCTGGAAGTGTTGTCGCCGGCGTATTGGAGGGATATCCTGAAAAAAGAAGGCAAAAAATTATTGGCGGTCTATGAAACTGGACAGACCCTGTCAGGTTTGGAGGCGTATCCTAAGCACAGAGGCAGGGGAGAAAGCCCCGCCCAATATAAGGAGGATATTCCAATGGAAGACCGGAAATTTTGTCAGTGCTGCGGTATGCCCCTGGACAAGCCCGAAGACGCGGGAACTGAGGCAGACGGTTCCCTCAGCGGCGATTACTGCCGCTACTGCTACCAGAACGGGGCTTTTACCGCCCCCAATGCCACGATGGACGAGATCATCGCCTTTAACCTGCAATTCAACGAGGAAAACGGCCATCCCTTCGGTACCCAAGAGGAGGCGGAGAAGATGATGCGAAGTTGGTTCCCGACCATGAAACGGTGGAGAAAAGCGTAAGAAAATCTGTAGAAAACGCTCAACCACAACAGAAGAAAAATAAGGCTGATAGCTGTCACCAACGTGACCGGCTATCAGCCTTTCTGACACTAATTCCTGTTATTCCGCCGCCGCATGGGCCAGCAGCCACTCTTTCAGCTCCTGAGCGGACTGCGCGCCGCCCTCCAGACGGTGTTCACCCAGAAAAGCGGTGGGGACAACACGCACCTGCAAATCCTGCTTTGCATGGCGGACAGCCTCCTGTTCCACCGCCTCCCAACGTCCGCTCTCCAGGTCGTTCCGGAAAGCATCCGGGTCCAGTCCCGCTTCCGCAGCAAGTGATACCAGCTCCTCCAGACTGCCAATATCCCGCTCTTCCTCAAAATATGCCTGGAAAATCCGATGGCAGTAAGCCTTCTCCAGCCCCCGCTCCCTAGCCGTATAGAGCCCCTGGAATGCCAGACGGGTATAAGGGCGGGGTACCACATGGGGCGGCAGGCACATCTTCAGACCGGTCTGACGGCAGAGGGGTTCCAGCTCGCGGGCGTAGCGGACCCGGCGTTCCGGGTCGTTATAGGTATCTACCTGGGGCTGCGGGGGTTCTGTCAGTTCAAACGGGAGGTATTCGATCTCGACGTCCAGCTCTGGCCGGAGCTGTTCAATCATAGCTTCCAGAACATAGCAGTAGGGACATACAAAATCGGATGCGATTTTCAGATGGATGGACATGGCAGATTCCTCCTGTGTTCTTTTGTGCAGACTACCGCAAAATTTCCCTGCATTTGCATTCAGTATAGCATATCTCCTCCGCCAAGTCAAAAGGGATTTTCTCAGCCGCCCCGTTTTGCAATATCATCTATACTGCCGCTGTTACTGCACATCCTCATACAGCAGCATCAGGCTCAGAACGATCCCCAGTCCTTTGGGCAGGCTGCTGATATCAATCCACTCCTCCCGCGTGTGAGCCAGCGCGCCTGAAACCGTACCGATTGTGTTGGCTTTGATCCCCAGCGACAGGGGGACGTTGCTGTCTGTGGAGTAGGCCGCATAGTCAATGCCGCCTGTGTAGAAGTTGCTGATAATGTCCGCGCTCTGCCGGGTGAACGCCTGCAGCGCGTCCATATCCAGCGGGCCGTTGCCGGGACGCACCCCCAGCAGCTCCACAGTCAGCTCGCCGCCCAGATTGCGGCAGGACTCCACGGCCTGTTGAAATTTTTCCTCCATGATCTCCAGGCATTTCTGAGAGGTGGAGCGGAACTCGTAGAGCACACTGCACTCCTGCGCAACAGAATTGACGGTGGTGCCGCCCTCGATACGGCCCGCGTTGTAGGTGGTCTTCGCCTCGTCAGGCGTCTGGATCTGATAGAGCTTTTCCACCAGATGGCAAATAATTTCAATAGCGTTCGGCTCGCCGAAATTGATATAGGAATGCCCGCCAACCGTCTTGCAGGAAATTTTATAGCGGTAAGAACCGACGGCAGTACTGCAGCACTGGGGCGTGTAGCCGTCGAAGGAGTAAAACGCTTTGATCCGGGGGCCGTAGGAGGCAAAGAGTTCTTTCGCGCCGTCCAGATTGCCCAGTCCCTCCTCGCAGGCGTTGCACACAATCAGAACGCCGCATTTGAGCTTGACTTGATTCTTTAACAGATATTTAGCCCCCATCAGCAGATTCACCAGGTTGGACGTATCATCGCCGATGCCCGGCGCGTAGAGCTTCCCGTCCTCCTCCCGCATGGGCAGGTCCTCCATGTCCGGGAAAACGATGTCTGTATGGGCGGCGAAGGCTACGATGTCCTCATGGTCCTCACAGCCAATTTTACAGATGACATTTTTGGCCTTGTCAATGGTTACATCCACAGCCCCCTGCGTCAACAGCCAGTCCCGGCAGAATACCGCCCGCAGATCCTCGTGACGGGTGGGCGCGGGGATTTTCCCCAGGGTGCGCAGCAGATCCAACGCTTCCTCGCTGCACGCGGCAGCATATTCTCCGGCAACCGCCTTAATCCGTTGATCCATTCCCATTTTCCTCCCAATCTATAAGTCGATATAGCCCACGCCGTCCTGTATGCGGATGTCTGTACCAAAGGGCTTGCTGAGCTGGGCCAGATAGCGCAGCGTTTCATCGTCCTGGGTCAGAACCGGCGTACCCCGGAAAGTCCTGGACGCGCGCATCCCCAGGGAAATGGGGTAGAGCTGTACGCCGGTAATCCGCCGCCCGTCCATAGCCCACGCCGCCATGACGGAACGCCAGATGTTCTTCTGCGTGGGATAACCGGCGGTACCGTTTTTGCTTCGCTTGTCCATGTATTCGCCCACATGGGTGTCGACGGGCATTTTCTTGTTGTCATAAGCCTCGTAGGGCTGGAGAGATACCGTTTCACTCTGGAAAATGAAGTTGCCCAGGCTGTAGAGAATCAGACCGCCGTGGTACAGCTCAATCCCCCGCAGCTCATGGGGGCCGTGGCCGAGGACCGCGGCGGCCCCGGCGTCAATGCAGCGCTTGGCTGCTTTCTCCAGATAACCCGGCGGGGTGGACAGGTCGTCATAGTCCGTCTCGTGGGCGTGGATGCTCACCAATACCACATCGGCCTGCCGCCTGGCCTCCTGGATTTCCCGTTCCAGACGGACCATGTCCCGCTCCTGGGGGACCGTTTCCACCCAGCATTTGTCGTCCAGGGCAAAGTTGTAGGTTCCAAAGTTGGCGATGCCCTCCGGCTTCGGGCTGACGTAGCCCATCTGGATGCCATAGTCCTCATAGGCGTTGACATAGGTGAGCTGTGCCAGCTCCTGCACCTGGCGGAAGCGGTCCGCAGTCACATGGTAGGTCGTGGCAAAGCGCAGAGGATTGAGTCCAGGACGGCCTGGAGCTTCGCCGGACTGCCCCCCGGCCATGCTGGCAATATGGAAGGTAGAACAGGCGCTGACCAGAGCCACGCGGCCCTTTCGGGTCTCCAGATAACAGGGGCGGGATGCCTCGGCCAGATTGCCGCCCGTGCCGGAAAACGCCATATCCCGCTCCCGCAGGTGGCGGATGGTCGCCAGCGCGCCCCCCTCCCCGTAGTCCCCGGTGTGGTTGTTAGCGGTGGTGAACAGATTGAAGCCGTACCGTTTCATATCGTCCAGACACCGGGGAGCCGCCATAGCCCAGGTGCCTCCGCTGACGGCGGCGGGGGTACCCTCCAAATCATGATAGGTCATCTCCAGGTTGGAGAATTTTACATCGTGCCGTCCAATCACCTCCTGCAGCTCCTCCAGCCCCGGATATCCGTCCGCCGGGATGCGGCGGGTGGTGAAGGCGTCGCCGGTGGCAATAAAAGTCATTTCATTCATCGGTTTCTCCTCCATTCAGTCAGAATACGGGGTAGATTGTCATAATCCAGCCCACAGCGACAATGGTAATGATAACCGCCGGGACCGCACCCATTTTCACCAGGTCCTTCATCTTATAGTTGCCCGCACCCATCATAACCGGAACTGCGGCGGTGGCCAGAGGGGAGAAGAAAGCGGTCATGGAGGCGATCATACACAGCATGATGGGGCCAATCGGGTTGGCTCCCATGGATTTGCAGATCATGATGTACAGGGGGACAAAGATGGAGTAAATACCCAGATTGAGCATAAATTGCGTGAGGATAAAAGGAACCAGGAAGAACAGCAGACCAGCCAGATAGTTGTTGTTCAGGCCCAGGATGATGGCGGAGAGCTTATCGCCGATGAGGTCCGCCGCGCCGGTGGCGGAGAGCGCGTTGCCGATGCCCAGCGCACCCACATACAACAGTACCATGCTCAGGTTCATATTTTCAATGGCTTCCTTCTTGCTCAGTACGCCGGTGGCTGCAATGACCAGTGCGCCCATAAGGGCCACCTGCCAGGTGGTCAGGCCCAGCTTGGAGGCAAAGATCAGCCCCAGAAGGACCAAAACAAAGGTGATATAGCCGATGACTTCCCGGACGGGGTCCAGCGGCTCCGCCTGCTTGGGACTGGCGGGACCCGTCCCCCCGCTGCCGGACTGAACGTCGGGGGCGAATTTCGGGATGAGGAAAATTGCCATCAGGACAATTGCAATCATCACGGGGAACTTGGCCTTGGTGATGTCAATGATGCCCATGTTGTATTCCGTGTACTCGTAAGCCTCCAGGAATCCCTGAATCCGGGCCATCTCCTGAATAGCGGAGCTGAGAGGCAGGGTAATCACAGTGCCGATGGCGGTAATGCCCAGGGAGAACATCATCCTGGAGGGATTCACGTTCATCTCCCGGCAAGCGGCCTGGGCCATGGGGAACACGATGCAGAAGCACACCACCGCGCTGGGGATGAACTGGGACAGAATGCAGGTGAGCAGGACATAGCCTGCCAGGACTTTGGTAAAGGACCCCTTGCTGACGCGGCAGATGTATCCGGAAATTTTATTGACCATCTGGGTTCGGTTCAGGCCCGCCGCAACAATGAACATGCTGGCCATCAGTATGGCGCTGCCGTTGGAGAACCCGGCCAGAGCTGTAGCTGGCTCCAGACAGCCAGTGAGGACCATGACCATCATGCTGATCAGAGAGATCACGGTAATGGATACATAGCTGCTGCCCACGGCAAAGCCGATGAGGGTCAGGATAAAAAGAATCAGGCATAGCGTCATTTGTGACATAGTATTTCTCCTCCTGAATTGTCATTTGATTCGATCTGTTTACCATACCTCCGGTTTGCACTCCGGCGGCAGGGGACACACATATTCCCTCCCATCCAGAGTCTCCAGAAGCTCTGCCTTTGCCCGCCGCACAAGACCGGGGTCTGTGAGGAAGTCATAGCCTACGCAGGAGAGCACCTTTGCCGCGTGGAGCATACCCTTGTGGGCAATACTGGACTTGCCCTGCGCCGCAGCCTGCCAGGAGTGGGGCGGCGTACCGGCGGCCCATGTTGTGCCGTAGAAATAGGCGGCGGGGACCTTCCAGCTCACGTCCCCCAGGTCCGCAGAACCCTTCATAGCCACATGTTTGTTGTTCTCAGCCATAGCGGTGTAGATGGGCTGGGCCAGCTGTTCCCGTGCCAGCCTGCGTCCAAAGAACGCAGCCGCGCCGTTCTCCAGCCCCTCCCGGTCCTCCTCCAGCAGCGTCTCTTTGAACTGCTGGGCAAAATCCAGCTCCTCCTGGGTATATTGGACAGGGGGCAGCTGGGCAAAGTATTTTTCCATCTGACGGCAGATGACAGTATTTGAGATCATATTGGCGTAGGAGGCCACCTGCTTGACCTCCACCGCAGTTTCCGTCATCAGAGCCGCACCCTGGGCAATTTTGACAATCCGGTCATACAAATGCTTCACCTGCCCCAACTCCGGGGCGCGGATGGCATAGAGGACCTGGGCTTGCCGTTGGACTACATTGGGTGCGTTCCCGCCGGTGTCTGTGACAGCGTAGTGGACCCGCGCCTCGTCGATCATATGCTCCCGCATATAGTTCACGCCCACGTTCATCAGCTCCACCGCGTCCAGGGCCGACCGCCCCAGATGGGGGGCGCTGGCGGCGTGGGCGGCAGTACCGTGGAAGGTAAAGAAAACCCGAAAGTTAGCGTTGGAACTGCCATAGACAACCTGGTTGTAGGCAAAGGGGTGCCAGTACAGAGCAATGTCACAGTCGTCAAACAGCCCGTCCCGCACCAGAAACGCTTTCCCGCCCGCATTTTCTTCGGCAGGACAGCCGTAGTAGCGGACAGTACCGGGCAATCCCTCCCGCTCCATACACGCCTTTAACGCCGCAGCAGCGGCCAGACAGCCGGTTCCCAGCAGATTGTGGCCGCAGCCGTGACCATAGGGCTGCTCCGGCAGCGGCTCCCGCCGGGGGACGCCGGCCTGTTGGGACAGTCCGGCCAGAGCGTCGTATTCGCCGCAGAACGCAAGCGTCGGCTTACCCTCGCCATATTCCGCAATAAAGGCAGTCTCCTCCCCGGCCAGGTCTGCCCGTATGCGGAACCCCAGCGCGGCCAGATAAGCCTGCTGCTGTGCCGCGGACTTGTGTTCCTGGAAACGGTGCTCCGCATACTCCCAGATGGCG
>Ga0137309_100628_pt1 | contig 25773 bp, 26 predicted proteins | sample NAcewiD2O_June_FD_97179 | JGI IMG/M metagenome (GOLD analysis project Ga0137309, IMG submission 97179) | Mouse cecal microbial communities from Vienna, Austria - N-Acetylneuraminic amended D2O_June | ecosystem: Host-associated > Mammals > Digestive system > Large intestine > Cecum | place... | reverse complement strand
CGCCGCTCTGGTAAATGAGCTCCGAGAACTTGTAAACAACCAGGTAGTGATTGCATAGTCCCTTGTAAGACGCTTTGGGTTATCCCTGAAATCCGCTATGGAAAAGGTCCAACAGTATTGGAAGAGTTAATTCTTCCGCAGCATCTCTTTGCTATTTGGCAAGAGAGTCTCTTTGGTAAAAAAGAAGGCGGTCTGTCCTGAGTCAGGGACATATGGGTCATGAGCATCTCCCCTGCTCCATTCATCCAAGAGCAGCCCCCCAACAGTATCAGGCTACAGAAAATCCACCGTCTTCTTTTGCTCCCATGAACCAGTTTCCGACTGCTCGGCAGTGCCGGGCAGCACCTTAGGCTCTGCCTGCGGAGAAGTAGTTCAGTACGTAGCCTCCAGGCCCTGCACGGCACCGACGGCACTGGGCGAAAACGGCTCTTGAGTTTCTACCGTCATCATGCTATAATCATTCCAAAGAGGTGGTGCTCATGCCGGAAATCAAGCGGTCCGTTAAGGACAGCGTATTCACATATCTATTCAGCCAGCCGGAATATGCCCGTGAATTGTATCTGGAGTTGCACCCGGAGGACCAGGATGTAACAGAAACAGATATCAAACTGGTTACCTTGGAGAATATCTTAACTACTGGCCAATATAATGATTTGGGCCTCCGAGTTCGGGACAGACTAATCTTGCTGGTAGAAGCGCAGTCCACATACTCCCCCAAGATTGCTCTGCGGATGCTGATGTATCTGGCGGAAACTTATAAGGAGTATGTTGAGGAAAAGAAAATTTCCCTATATTCTGACAAAAGGGATGATATCCCCAGGCCAGAGCTATATGTGGTATATACCGGCAAGCGCAAAAATGTTCCAGATATTTTGAGACTGTCAGACCTGTATGAAGGCCCTGGCAGCGTTGAGGTCGAAGTCAAGGTCTTGCGGGAAGAAAATCCCCAACAAATCCTTGGGCAGTATTTCGAGTTTTGTAAGATTTCTGATGAACAAGTTGCCCTACATGGGAAAACTGACACGGCCGCCAGTGAGACAATACGCATTTGTTTGGAAAAGAGGGTCCTTACGCCGTTTTTGACCACCCGCCAAAAGGAGGTGCATGATATCATGAGGACACTATTTAGCCAAGAGGCTGTTTGGGAAATCGAGAGATACAATGTCCATCAAGAAGGCCGCCAGGAGGGCCGTGAGGAGGAGTTTGCAAAGGGCGTCCGCAGCATGCGAAAGGCCGGTCTTGATGATGCCAAGATTGCTTCTTTGCTTGAGCGAGATGTTGCCGATGTTGAGGCCGTAAAATAGTCTATACCCCCTCACCTTCCTGGTGAGGGGAGTTCTTTTGGCAAAAGAAGGACGTCCTTGGGTCCCCTGGCTATGGGCGTAGTGGGTCCGACACCGCCCATAGACCCTCCTCCAGCTCCCATCCCAAAACAGGTTTTCCAACAGTATCGAGCCGCAAGCCCCACTCCGCCTAGTCGTATTCTTCTTTTGTCAACTCCCCCCATGTAAAACGTGTATCTGTTTCCCACCAATTGTTTCCGCTATGAAACTGTAATCACTAAGAAAAGAAGAGGGGGCGGCCACAAGGTCACTCCCCCACCGAGGTTTATTTTTACTCTTGCTGGTTTCTGCGCAACAGGGCTTCTCCCTTTCCCCGCACTATTCGCAAGGACAATTAGTCCTCATGGCTGGAGGAACGCCTTCTTCTGACGGCCGAGTCCGAGCATATGGTCCCAATACCATGTTTAGCCTTGCCCATCTTAACATAGGATTCTCCAGCAATATCGGGCTTCAGGTTGCTTTTTTTATCTTCAGCGCCTGCAGCCTTCTTTTGTCAAACAGCCATGAGCGTCCAATGCCGCTTGAGGTTTTCTCTGTCAGCCTATAGATTTTACTGGACTCTTTCTCTCCTTGTATGGTATACTTAACCTCGGAGGGAAGGTATCTCATGAATCACACATATAGCAAAATAGTTAGAGAGGAGATAGGTTTATGAGTATAATAAAGGATTCCATGCAAGTTTTGAAGATTGCAATGGCAGTCGCATCTCTGTTCAACCTTAACGCTATCCAGGAAGCCGAATTGAAAAACTATGTGAAGCTTCAGCAAAATGAGTGGATTGAACGGCGAAAACATGATAGTGAAATTGAGGTCATTTTAAAAAATGAAGCCCAGCGTATATGTGGAGAATGACAGGTAGGCAGACATTATCAATGGCAAGGCCCTCACTGTAGTAGTGAGGGCCTTGCATCGCTAAAAAGTAAATTTGGGGGATGTGGTTTTCTTGTGGATTTCTTTAGTGTTTATAGCCACTGTTATTTTGGCAACTCAATTTAAGCCAACGAACGGAAACAAAAGCAAGCCGTGTCTAAACATGAATGACCCTAGAATACAATATGCTTGTATGTGCATGTCGGCAATTTGCAAAATATGTGACGAACTTGATTTAGCTGGGTATTGCATCATAGCACAGGGACAAACGGTGGCAAAGGTTTATGATATGGAAATCAAGAAGGGAGAGATTTTCGCTGGTGAAAATTATTATTGTCTGAAAAAAACGCTTGCAGAACCAGATGATAGCGTTAAGTACAAGCATTTGCAAAGGCAGTTTGGAATATCAGAAGACGAAGCGAAAAGCATTGATGTTGTAAATATGAGATTTTTCTTTTATGATGATGAAGAAAGAATTGATTTTTCCGGTAATCGCTTGGTTGGTGCATTACCCGTTGTGGGGAGTGCTTATCATGTCGATGCGTTAAGCAAGATTCTTCGGGAACGGTTACCTGAAGTGGTAATTGAAGCTGAAAGATACGCAATTACCCTAAAATTCGAAAGGAATGGCAAGAAGTAGTAGTCTTCCAAACTAGAAATTAGTATCTGGATTGACCCAGATTCCCGCATGGCGGAAAAGACAGCAATATCATATTTGCCTTTCTCAAAAACTCCTCATAGTTACCGTAATTTCCTTTAGCTCACTAATGGCAACCTGTCTTTCGTTAAGCGCAACAGCCCATGTGGGTACTTTTTTGTCAAAGTAGTATACGATTTTCTCGCGCATATTCCTGCCACCGGATTGTTGTTTTAAACTGCTAAACCACACATATATTGGCTTGCCCGTATTTACTGCTATGTCGAAGAAGCGTTTTTTAAGTGTACATATTTCAGAAGGTAGGCCTCGCTCCCAATCAGGCTTGTTTGCACAAAGATAAGGCCCCTGGGTGGCCAGTGCTTGATGATATTCATCCCAGTCGATTGCAATTTTAATTTCAGCTATCCGGTGGTCATGGTCTTCGAGGTATACTCCAACAGCCTGCAATTCCTCCCTTTCAATAGCCCCCAGCAGTATCCTAAAGTCATCGTTCGATATTTTTGAGAAACCTAAGAGCTCTTCAAGTAGTTGACGAATTATATCAATACGGGGCTTGAAACATGCGAGGTCACCTGTAAGATATGCTTTTTGCTTCTCTTCAAAAGGCTCAACCCTTGAAGATTGTCCATCAAAAAGGTGAGACGATGCCGTGTACGCAGCCCCGGGATTCCCATAGTATATGTTTACTGTATTTGCATGGATTTCTATATTTCCGGGTATTTGGGTCCGTCTAAGAACCTCTTGAATTACAAAATCTTGATATGCAAGGTCCTCCCCTCTCGTTGCCAATAAAGCACGCACTTCTTCTCTCAAGTCTAACATCTGCAATTGAAGGTCCTTTTTAGACGCTCCCGCCTTATCCTTTGCCCAATGGACCACTTCAAGAATAATAGGCATCAAGTACTCCAGGTTTCCCATACTACCCTCCCTTCAACAAGTCCATGTCCGACCTAGGAAAATCTTGCAGAAACTGCAATTGTATCCACTAACATATCCTGAGGGGTGTATTCAACTTGTCCCTTAAAAAACTGTTGTTGAAAAGAGCCACCCCAGAAAATCAGAGATATCGCTCCAGAATATCATGGTTACCAACGAAAAAACAAGCTATAATGGAAAAACACGAAAGAAGCATAACAATTATTGAATACGGAGGGGCTAGGCAAAGGAATGCACCCAGGAAGAACACACCAGCTAATATTGTCAAAACAGATATTAGAATAAACTGCTTTCGATAGGGGCCATCCTTATATATCAGCTTGTAACTTCCGAGCTCCTTAACGCAAAAATGAAGTAATGCCTCAATATCCTGATTCGAAATCACTATGCAGCAATCACTCTTTTTTTTCCTTCTCATACTATATCAATTCACATGCTTATAGGTTCCGCAAATCTTCGCAAGATGATAATTATGGCTGAAAAATCCCTATCTACATTATACAAGCGAGCTAGAAAATTGCAAGATTTTTTTAGAATGATAATCCACATTTCTCTGCCATATACCGCGAAGACGATTGGAACCTCTTCTGGTGGGGGGGGGATTCGCCTATACACGGAGAGACCTGCAGGAAATGTTTGCTGCTACATGGAATATGTATTGGACAGCGAAGCGCCATATTTCCCTCTCGATACTGTTCTCAAAGAGGATATCCGAAGCATAGTCACCAGGCCACGGGAACTGCTGGCCGCGCATGGTAGCCAATGGGTGAACGCCTTTGTCCTCGTAAGCCGCTAAAGAATTGAGGGCTCTTCGCTTGCCTAACGAAATTGCGAGAATGTCTGTGTCTCTCACCCTCCCGACGAGAGCGTAAAGAAAGTCGGTCCTGGCCAAACACCAGGACTCTACTCTTATAAAGGAAACGGCCATCCCTTGAAGGACGACCGTTTCATGGCAACAAGCTTGATTGTGGGCTCCTTGAGAAATCTCAACCGCATGCCAGCTTACACTGAGCCGCGACGGTTCATGGATGAACCATTGCCCTCCCAACTCTGTCATATATATATTATATGTAGGAGGCTATTTTGTCAACACACTATTTTATGAATAATTTGTAAATTGTCTTGCATCGTCAGGGGACCTTCTTTCCACCATATTTCGACCGCGTGCCCATTCCGCTATCGTACAAACCCTTGAAAATGGCCCGCTTATGTACACCCCCCCACGACTGATGGAAGTAGTTGACGACTCCCCATGCCTAAAGGCAGGGGTATTACGGCGTATTCTATAAGACTTGATTGTACCGATTCTGCCTGAGCCAGATGGCACTCTCGCAAATGTGGACTCTGAAGACAATGAAAAGGAAAGCTGACGCTCCGATAGAGCGTCAGCTTTTGTTTTGCAGCAGCCTCCCCACCAGAGGCTTCTTCAATTGCTTCTCATCAATTTCTTATAGACAAGCACCTCCTTGGTTGATGACCGCATATCTCTGCCGGCTCTGCTTCTAAGCATGCAAACGGGCATCAAACGGTTGTACTATATATATTGTTTGACAATCCAATTTTCTTTCGGAGAAGAGTGGCAAAGTTTTTTACTATGCCGAAAGTATCTCTTATAAGCACTTAATATATCCTTATTATGGCATTTCCACCCAATCACTTGGGCAATATAATTTAACCACTATGCGAAAGGGCTGGGCGATTGGATGGATATGAAGGCAATACATCTCCAACGGGGTGAAAACATAGCGAATATAAGAAAGCGGAGCGGATATACGCAGGAACAGTTGGCTGAACTTTTGGGAATCTCTAAGTCTTATCTGGCGCATGTGGAACAAGGAGACGTACAGTTCAGCGTGGATACTCTTTGGCGGTTTGTGTCGCTCCTTCATGTCAGTGCTGATGAAGTTTTCTTTGGAAGGGATATGTCATCAAAAGTGCAAGAGATTTTGATGATGCTTGATGAAAGCTCAATTTCTTCTCTTGACAAAATTTGCGAAATACTGCACATTATTGTAGAAAAAGAACAGCCTGGCTGACACGCTTCCTTCACAATGGATGCCCGTATCGCGTGTAATAGTAGGTGCCGTAACGAGGTACTGCGCATGGATAAAGACCAACTGGCAAAGACCATCGGCGAAAATATCATCCATTATCGAAAGGCCGCTCAGATGACCCAGGGTAAGTTGGCGCAACAACTTCAAATCAGTACGGCTTTTCTGTGCAGGCTGGAACGCGGGGAAAAGATTCCCAGTGTTTTGACATTACTCTTAGCGGCGCAGGCTTTACATGTTTCGACAGATGCGCTATTATATAGGGGAGGGCAGTCCCCCCACACAAGCAATATCTTGGCCATGCTTCAAGGCCAGTCTGAAATTTCTGTAAAAAGAATTGAGCAAATCATTCGAGTGCTGCTCCAGGAGTACCCATAAGGCATGATTTACAGCGGTTTACAAAAGAACGCTGGGTGAAAGGAGGTCGTCTTGGCTATGGGTTCTACACAGAAATGGTTTGACGAACTATATATAAAGAATTACAAAAAAATGGTTACAATTGCAATGCGTCTGGGATTTCCATCGGAAGAAGCAGAGGAACTCGTACAAGATGCCTTTCTCCTGCTTTTGTCAAAATCAGAACGTTTTCAAAAGGGGCACGATAACCCCGGGGGATTTTTGATGGAGTCTCTAAAAAATCTTATGGGGACCAGACTTCGACATAAAAAAATCATCCAATTCGTTCCCTATGATGAGATATCAGAGGCTGCAGCAACCGATACATATTTCTCTTCCCTTAGAGACCGGCTCCCTGCTGAATTAAGCGAAGAAGAAAAAGAATTACTCGTGGCCCGTTATGAAGAACAGATGCCTTATGCAGAGTTGTCCAAACGGCTTGGGATTTCACCTAAGCAATGTGCCTTAAAGGTTTTTCGAGCCAAAAGAAGGCTACAAGAGCTCCTCGAAAAAGAAAAAAATATTTAGTAATTATCTGAAATAAAACAATGCCCTGAAACAATATACGTTATAGGAGGTGAGTTCTATGGCCGAGTTCCTGCGCAATTCCCAAAATAGCGGGATATCCAGCACAAACGGAATGGGCAAGGCGGAGGAACCAATCCAAGGTCATTTGACTGCAGACCCGTCTAATAAGCGCCTGTATTTTGAGGTACTAGATGAATTTACCAACTGGTTTCTCTCGGTAGCTCCCGAGGATTTCGACGAAGACCTTTTGGACGCTTATCTTGAAGAAATGAATGAGCTTTCCCCGCTGGAAAATCCTATTGATAGCCAAGCGGCATTGGAAAGATTTCATGAAAGGTTTCCCTCTCTTTTTGAGGAACAAGAGAGCGCACCCCTTCCAGCCAACCCACAACCGTCCGAAAGAAGTCAGCGCCGTTACCTTGGGAGGCTAACTACGGTCGCTGCGACAATTGCTGCCATGATGGTAACACTGATATCTGCTCAGGCTTTGGGAATAGATGTTTTTGGGTTCTTTGCAAACTGGACAAATGAAATATTCTACTTTTCTGGAAGCCCAGAGACAACTCAACCAACAAAATTTTACCCTCTTGCTGTCGGTGAGTCTGCAGAATATGAAAGCGTTGAGGACGCATTATCTGAATTCCAAATTGATGCCGCTCTGGTCCCGTCCTGGTATCCAGCTGGAATCAGCTCCTTCACCGTTTCAGCAAGGGTTACAGACCTTGGTATGGGGATTTACATGGTCTCTGACGATGAAGACTCCTCTTTGACTTTGAGCATTTCCGATTTTAATGAGGAAACAGGCCCTACCACAATCATTGAAAAGGACAGCTCTAATGTCATCTTGCATGAGGCTGGTGGTTGCGTACACTATATCATAAATGACGGCAAATGGTGTAACGCGACTTGGATAGTGGATGATTTACAGTGTGTCATCGGCGGCAATATCACAAACGACGAAATGCTAAAAATCATAGACTCAATATATGAGGTGCCCTAAATGAAAAAGATTTTTAAAATCGCAGTCAGCCTGACCTTAACCATTGGATTGTTTTCTTCCCTTGCGTGTGCCAACGCAATATCTGCTCGGACCAGTCAGTATCTGAATACCTATGTCGCATCAATTTCAGCGGGCCGGAATGGTACTATCGCAATTACTGCAAGGGTTGTCGGAAAGGGAAGCCTGGACGAAATCGGTGTTTCCAGCATTGCCATTTACGAATCATCGGATGGAAGAAACTACGCGCATTATGGCACATTCTATTCCAGCGATTATCCCTCCATGATGGGTTCAGGCGCATTTTATGACCAGAAAGCGTTTGAGTTTACAGGAACTATAGGGAATACCTATAAAGCCACTGTTTACTGCTATGGAGCTGATGACTCGGGAAGTGACTCGAAGCCTTATTATACAAGTCCGGTTACTGCAAGGCGTTAAATCCATCTTCCACCCAGCAGCTCACGGCTGTGTACTTGTATCCATCAGAAGATTACTTGGACTCGTCCTATGCATGTTGTCTAATATCGCTATACGCTATAATTCACAAGCAGTTGTCTACAAATTGCTGTCAAGTGATTACTTGTGAGAGACAATTCTGTTCGGGTCTGTACCTATCCCACCTGCGGAAGGAAGATTTCAAAATGGCAGAAAGATGTAAAGGATGCGGAAAGTTGGTTGAATACCAACTAATCGGGAATGTTTATCCTGGGGGCAAGGATAGGGAAGAAGCTATCTGCCCCTATTGCGGTTATGTACTTGAGTCGAGAATGACGAGCCAATACTATTACGTTAAGGGACTCGAAGACGAGCCTGGCCCACCGCAAAAATAACAAATATAAAAAGCCAAGAAAGCTACCTGCTGTGCTAGGTGGCTTTCTTAGCTTTTAGGCAAAACCTCTCAGGATATAGAAGTAGTACCCAAAGTTGTTTCCTCTTTAGACAAATCAGAAAATATATAAAACGACGAAATATTTCCAGGTTCTAAAGCAATATATGTTATGTACACCCGGAATAGAAATTTACAAAATATAAGGGGGGATATTGGCAAGCCAAAGCTGTTTTACTATTCCCGGTGCGTATATGCCTATGCTTGATAGCCTCTCTAAATGGGGCAATGTTGCGGGCAAGGCTGTATAATTTATCTTCTTTAAGAAAAAGAAAGGGGTACTATTATGAAAAAACGCTTATTTGCTGGATTGCTGACCGCGATGATGGTGGCCTCTATGATGGTCACGTCGGCATTTGCGATTGCGCCGGAGGCGGTGACTGGCCAAGACCTCCACACAGTTACGGTGGAAGCTCAACTGGTCCCGCTCGCAAGTACGTCCACCATGAGTAAGTCGCTCAAAATCGGCTTGGCGTTGGATGCTGGAGCCAGCGGATGGTCTACTGTCTACGAAATCAGATTCTCCACAGTCGGCATCCCCTCTGATGCGGTGGTCCAGAATATCAAGATTGTGCCGGGCACAGCGACTGCAAACGAAAGCGCTCCGAAGCTGCAGGGGCTGGTTGTGGCGAGTCAGATGAAGATAACTGCTCCGAATCTGAAAAGTACAACCATGGCAATCGCCAAAACCATGGAAACGACCGCTCTTAACAACGCTCCCGTGAAGGGTACTTGGACTTTACAGATGTACGGAACGAATTTGACACGTCCTATCGGTGATTGGACTGATTCTATCCGTTTTGGGAGCCTTCACTACAATAATTGCAACGTCACTGTTACATACGCATCTCCGGCCACAAAGTAAGGAGTCCCTCATGCAAATTCAAAATGGCATAAGAAGCTATGTAAGCAGCGTAATTGCCCGTGACCAAGCGAAATTTGAGAAAACCCCGGCCGTAAAAAGAGCAGCTAAGAAGGATGCTCAAGCCGCCTTGACGGATGATGTTGTTGCTCAAATCAAGGAACACGCCAAAAGGGATGCTCAAGTGAATGTCTATCAACAGAAGGATTACATCCAGATGATTAACTCACATAAGCAGCAGCGTGTTTCCCCAGACCGTCAAGATGCGATTTCCCGGGCGAATATGGCAATGAGAAGTGCGTCCAGGGGAGGCAAGGACCTGCTTTCTATGCTGTTGGGGAAGTATTCCATGAATGCCTGGCTGGGCGGGCTGGTGGACACCGCCGAAGTCTTTGCTCCTAACGGAGAAATGATAGCCGCCTACAACAGCGATGGCGGCTGGACTGAGATTTCTACAGAGGCTGAATATCAGTTCTTGCACCAGGCGGACCAAATTTATTACGATGCGTATAAGGAAGCCCGTGCGGAAATCAATGCCGCATCGAAGTCTCCCGTAGCGGAAAACGGCAGTGGTGCGACCTTCGATGCACGAGTATAAAAGGAGGAAAACCATGAAAAAACGTTTGTTTGCGATGGTATTAGCCGTTATGATGGCAGTATCCATGATGGCGACAACCGCGTTTGCGGTGGAACCGGAGGAGGAAAGCGCCGGCGAAAAGAAGCTCTATTCCATGACCCTAGACATTGACCCGCTGGCAAATGGCGGGTCGAGGTCCGCATATGCAGACACTGTCACGCTCTCTATGCCTGGATACTCGAACGACTGGTCTCTTAACAAACCGAATGTCGATTTCACGACACTCCCGTCTAATGCGGTGGTGGAGACGGTCGAGATTTATCCTGGCAGACTAAGCGCCGGCAGCTCTACAACGAGTCCCATCACAACCACCAAGTATGCCCTTACCTCCCCTTGGGGACACAGAATTGAGCGGGCCTTCAAAGATACGGGAGAGACTATGTCTTTTTACGGAGAATACGCAAAGGGTATGTGGACTTTCCAAATCTACGGAACAAATGTTGGGCCAACCTATGGAACAGTCAAATGCACCTCTTCCCGGGTTGTGATTTGGTATACGCTTGAATGAAGATAAATTCCTTAACAGGCGGGGCCAACAGTGCAGCTAGACTGGGGAAGAACAATGCTGTCCAAAAAGTCGAAAAGACTGCAAAAGGCGCAATGACTGATGGCTTTGTTGAGAAACTAAAAGAATACGCAAAAGAAGACGCAAAGCAGGGCACCTACATGTCAGAAGATTTTACCAAGTTTTTTCATGCCCACATGGGAAAATTCGTGTCCCCTGACCGTTCTGCCCCCAAGGCTGATGTGATGTCCGCGATTCAGGCTGCATTAAAAGAGCCTCATCCGATGCTGCAGGCACTTGATAAAATGTTGGAGAAGTTGTCAGGTGGATGTTCTGCTAAACTCAAGATTAGTGCAATCCACCAAGCTGCTGAGGTGTCTGCTCCCAATGGGGAAGTAATCGCATTCTATAGCAGCAATGGGGGTTGGACAGACATCCAGACCAAGGAAGAGCATCGTTTCTACAGCGAAACGGCTTCTGCCTACTTGCAGGCGTATAGGGAAGCTCGCGCAGAAATGAAGTCTGCCGTGCAGGAGCAAGCTGCGCAAAATGACACATCGACCATGGATGTCCGAGCATAAACCTTACCTAATACGACAGTCCCTTCGCCTTTCTGGCGAGGGGACTGTTTCGGCAAAAGAAGACTGACTGACTGCTTTTGGCCATAGGCGCATGAGGCCGACATTGCCCGTGAGCCTCGTCTGCACTCGGGTCAGGCCTCTCCCAACAGTATTGGATTACACAAGTTAGTTTTTATTTTAGCACAGCTTGTAAGATGTCGCAACACTCGGTCTTACTGGCGAGAGCGTTTGATAAAAGAAGGGTGATGGGACGCTCAAGTCCAGGGCATATCAGCCCGATACCACATATGAGTCTCTCCTTGCTTCGCCCACCTCTGGGCCGTCCCTCCCAGCGGTATCGGGCTGCATGTCACCCACCCCGCCCTCAGCCAGTTCTTCTTTTGACAAACGCTCCCCAATAAAACCGTAGGCACTTCAAGAAGAAAATGTAGGAAGTAGTCACAAAGACACTCCTTGTCGAAGTTTATTCCTGCCCTTGCTGAGTTTTGGGTAGCCGGTTTCCTCTCTTCTTGCACTTTTCGAACCGGCTATTATTGCAAAATTAACAAAACCGTGGCAGCTTCTGAAAGAATCAAGTCCTACCTGCGCAAATCGCACAATAATTTTTGCCGAAATTTTATGTCGAAATGTGAAATATTTTCGCCTGCTGAAACAATATATATCAGGTATGAATTGCACTGGTGTTCTCTGGGAAGGAGGCAGGATTCCAAAGATGATTATGAAGAAGGCAATAATTGCAACTACCATCCTTGCTGTAATCCTTGCGGGCTTATTCGCACTCAATGCCTTGTCTCCCACGTACCCTGAAACTGTAAGCACAGTACCATATGTTGTAGTTGATGATAGGACATTTTACTTCTCAACACTGTGCTCAGACCCTACACTACCAGACGGCTCAGTTCTACTTGAAACAGTAAATGATGCAACGGGTTGTACAAATAGTAAATCCGTTATTACACATGGAATAGAAGTTGGTTCAGAAATATACCAAAATGCTGATTACCCCGGGTGGGTCTATACACTTAAAGGAGGGACTTTAAGGCGTTTTACCGTGTGGGAATTGGCATGCCCCATGATACGCTATAACAATGAAATATATATTTCTGTGGACTATTTTATGAACTGCGGGGATACCAAAGAACATGGGCCATTGAGCCCTTCTCGGTTTACAGAAATGTATGAACCTGCTGGTCGCCTTTTCTTTAGGCAATACGACGTGGTTCCATCGCAAGATTTTGAGACCAATTTAGAGTTATATAATAATTCCCAACTGCATTCTGCTAAAAATGATGATTCTACAGTCTATGTTGAATTATCGGATGCTGATGGGTTTATTTGGAAGGAAGCCTTCTATAAGGCATCAAAAATTCCACTAGATTATACCTTTTAAACTTTGATGATGTGCGTATCGGTCAACCCTTTTCTTACGGAAATGATGTCTCCAATCTGTTTACCTTCCCCATATTTGAAGGAGAGAAAGTAATTTATACATTTCGGGTAGCCTATTCTCCAGATGGAGAGCTCAACGGAACCATGTCTACTTTTTTAGTGGACGAGCTGAACGAATATATGGGTACAACATCTTACGAAGAGCCCCTTCTTTTTAGGGTTGACGGAAGTGTACAGTACGCGTGTGTTGGGAATACTGCAAGGGAAATCTTTGAGTTCGAGGACGATGTTCCTGCTCCTTCTGCGGTTAATTTGGCAGAAGAGGGGGAACAGGATTGCTATAATTTGACCACTAAACTCATTTTCGGAGTTTCGTATTATGCGGAAGAAAACGTTGCTACATCGGCATTTCCCCCTGTATCTATTTGTCCTTGTTGCTCTTGTTTTGTCTTTTTACTCTGTAGATTGCCCGATTCGTCCAACAAAACGCAGGAAATTGGTTTCGAGTTCACTTCGGCAGAGGATTTTATCCTCAGTGAAATTTTGAACAACAGCCTAGAGTATGCGGAGTTGTATTCAGACAATTGTACCTGCTATGCACTTTACTCTTCCTCTCCCGTCTGGGTCCAATTCGTAATACTTGAATTGAGGGATATCTGTTACTACCTTAAAGAGCGAACAGAGAAGATTGGCTTTAGACAAGACAATGGAGCAGAGGTGCCTTTTTACGGAATATACCCTTCAGGAAAAATAGAATACGTTTTCTCTCCTTATGAAGTCCACGAAAATGGTGAATATCAAAAAGTGGAGTTTTCTAACGCCTATTTATATTTCCAGGTAAAATCGCAGTAGTGATAATCAACACACAAACAAGGTCCCGCTTCATCTGGCGGGGCCTTGTTCGATATTCTCCATTATACCATTCAGTAATGATTTCTCAGAAAGCTTGCCTTTTGTGTTGTCCTCATAAGCTGAGCACTCCGACAAAAAGGCCAGGGCTCTCTTTTGGCAAAAGAAGAACGGCGTGTTGTCCTGAACCAGAGTCATACAGGCCCGACACTGCTCCCAAGCACCCCCACCCCTCGTAATGCTTTTCATCCCTCCTGCATATAATATGTTCAGAAGCGCCTCACCATCGTCATTTCCCGTAGTTGTCGATTGCACTAACAAATATCAATTATTTTCAAAATTCCGCTTGACAAGTGGTTGTGCAGGTGCTATAATCATAATATCAAAGGAGGGATGCTCAATGTCCCAGTCTTCTCTGACCATCCGTATCGACGATGAGTTGAAGGCCGAGTTCCTGGAAGTTTGCGACAGTATGGGGGTTCCGGCAACCACAGCTCTCACCGTTTTTGTGAAGCGGGTTGTCCGCGACCGCCGCATTCCCTTCGATGTAACCGCAGAACCCAAACGGACAATTCTGGGGGAGCCCAGCTCCCCTTCCCTATTGCAAGATACCACCTGATGACATTCTTAACGCAATGGGATTACTTACTGTCCTGCCGCCCGACATAGACTACCGGCGTTCCGAAATTTTGCTGGACACCCTCCTCCCCACATGGTATACTTAATTCACAGGAAGAAGGTGTTCCCCATGGACCAGGAGGCAAACGTCCTGCACGACAGCCAATCACAGGCCTATGACGCAGTCTGCAAAGGATGTTTACAATGTTTCTGGAATGAGTCTGAGCCAAGGTGCCAGCGGTGGTCCTCTCTTCCGGCATTTCGGCAATGAATCAATTATTGTTCTCGGAATACTTTCTGCTGGCTCATCCAGTCGAGAACAATTTTGCAAAGTTTCCAACATTTTAAGTGGGCTCAATGTTTCCTTTATGTAAATATTGAACTATGAAAAACCACACACACTTTCCGCTAAAAAAAGGGCTTCTTGTACTATTGGTTTTGGTAGGGTGCGCTGTCGGGTTCGTCTGCAAGTTTCATAGCTCTATCCCCACTGTTTTTTTGAACAATAACTGCTATCGTTCTGTTGATACATACAATGGGGGAAATATTATCTTAACTATTGACGATTCAAGTGTTTCTGCAGCAGGTCTAACCTTTAGTATTCAAAACTTGACCGGACATCAAATTTACACCTCACACGAATTCTTCATTCTTCAACAAAAAAACGCATGGGTGAACTCATGGGCAGAGCTGCCGTGGCTTAATGATGAAGAACCATCATGGTGGGCAGCCAAGATTTACATTGGTTTTTCTCCAAACAGCCAAAAAGATATAAAGGAAGCAACATGGACCGATTCCATTGGTTGGGATAATATCTATGGCAAATTGTTACCAGGCAAGTATCTCCTTCTGAAACCATGCGATGAAACGTATCTTTTTGCACAATTCACCATCACATAGTATCCAGTTGCCCCCCCCTTTGGGGGGCGCTCATATAGCATTCCGTGATGGTTCTGGCAATGTCGACGTGGAAGTCAAGGTCTTGTGGATAGAAAATTCTCAGCAAATCTTTGGGCGGTATTATTTGTTTGGAGAAGAACAATATTGGAAAAGCTGATGGTGCAACACCAGTGGTTCTTCGGGGCCTCTGGTGTTATTTTTCGGGCTTTGACATGGCTAAAAAAAGTACGGTCGCCTACCTCGGGTTCAGGCATATGGGCACAATACCGCTGTGGAAGATGTGGCTTTGACCGGATTTGGAGCAGCCACAAAGCCACTCTCCATCGAAGCTTGTTTTTGCGCCTGTTGGCTTTTGTGCGGCCGGCCTCACTCTTTTCTCGCACTGTTCGCAAAGGCACTTAGTGTCCCTATAATTACTTAATCCAATGGCTTGGCTTTTGAATGCTACTAGATTTATCAAACGGGCTGGCATACGTATCGTCAGTATACAGTATCGCTTTGAGGGATTCAATATTAAGCAACAGGTAGGACTTGAAGGGAGGGCCTTCTTCAAGCCTAAATGGCAACTCTGCAACATAAACCGGGGCGCTGCTATTAAAGAGCTCCTCCACTGAGCTGAAGCTTGATGGGCTCATTCTTACTGTTGTGTGCGTGCAGAGTGATATGGATGTGGAGCATGCGCCAGTAAAAATACTACCGAACTCCGTTGCCATAGACTTTCTAAACTCGTCCACCTCTTTTTTGGAGGGAATTTTTAGAGAGAATCGTTTTACATAATAGATATACGACCTTATCAAAAACTCTGTGGGCATACTCATTGCAATACAACCAGCAACACAGTTGCTCCAAATGTCATTGATTACGCTCACTTGTTTACCTTCTGTTAACTTGTCATGCAACGAATTGTAATCCGGACAAAGTGAGTAGCTAGGCAACCCAACAAAAACTGGCTTTTCAAATATATTTGAAAAAGCAGTTAGTCCGTCTGATAAAATAATATTTGCTGTCTCTTTTAATGCAGAGGATTTCATTGAATCTAGGAGGAAACTGCCTGAAAACCTTATTGTGGAGGGCTCTGCGTGGTCTTCGGCTGAGATACCAATTTTATTTAGGTTGTTTTTTTGTATTCGTGTCATGGCTTGGCGAACCTGAGGCTTGCTCTCTTTTACTATCGCTTCTTCATGTATTTCCCCTCCGGTAGCAACCATATTCGAAGTGTCTTTTTCATTGTTTAGTATCCTTCTTACCATATTTATTATATCAGCCTCGCGGCTTTTGCTTGTGTCTCTTACCCAGCCCATCCTTGGATAATTCTCCATAGCATGATGAATTGCCCTAGAAACCACGCCTGCTAATTCGTGTGGTGTCGACCAGTATTTCACCTCTTTCTGTTTAACAATTTTTATAAATTGTTTCACTTTGGAGAGGTCATCCACTTTATTATGCGGCAGGCTGGGCAGGTCTTTGCGAATAAACCCTAATACCGGTATTCCGGATTTTACGGCGTATTCGTATTCCATTTGAGTATAGCTCTTTTTTGTTTCTTCGTGGACAGAGCCATACCTACCAGCAATAATAACGATATAATAGTCGCAAGAATCAATTACCCTTTTTATCAATTCCCATTGTGCATCATTAGACGCCTGAAACAGTTCCATCCCTGTTGGGAAACAGTCCATTTCTAGTAGGGCTTGCGTCACTTCTTTGCGTTCCTCAATTAAATCCTCGTATGTTGAGCTAATAAAGACGCGATAGATTTTATCCATATCACACCGCCTCATTAAAAACTATTTGCTCCGCTTACTTCTATACAGGGCTCCTTACCCAAAGTACAGGAGCAAGTTCTCAAGGGCCTAACCTTGGTCAACTTGAAAATAGGAGCTCCACAAGGTTGCCATAAATCCCATCGTAACCCACCGATTTGCAACCTAATTCATATTATACAACACAACTGAATATTTTCAAGCGTGTCTTACAACCTCTACACAGAAGGCATGATGGGGCAGAGCGCTGGTGAGTTGTGATTGAAATTTTGGTTTGTGCAAAGAGAACTTGCTACATACAAAGTGGATTCTCCCTCTGCCCGACATAGCAAAAAGACAACAGACCTGGTAGAGTACCAGGGCTGTTGTTTCCGGAATCAAGGGCTAAGTAGGAAGCAAAGGGTAAGCTTCTATCAATCATTTTCTGCTACAGCCTCTATAGCTCGGCGAATTTCCTCCCCTGCTGCCAAAATGCCATGGTCAAACCGTATGTAAAGCATCCCTCTAATGTCAGAAGGCAATTCCACGTCACCTCGAAGAAGCACAATTGTACGCCCACTGCGACGGCCTAATCTGCCCAGAAAGTACCCGAGTTCAAAAACCACGTTCTGGCGTGCGCGGAGCCGACCATCTCCTTGTGCGTCATCTGGCGTCATGAGAACAAAGACCAAAGATGCCTGTGCGGCCTCTTCTTCAAATGTCTCTATAACAGTCCGGCTCTTCCCCGCCACACTGGATAATACTGTAGGTTCTGCAAACTTCAGTGTATTTTGCAAATAATCCTTCAGCTCATATACGGCCTTTTCATCATGACCATGGACAATGAAGACTTTCCCCTCGCATTCGGGATATTGGTGTGGCACAGAAGCTATGATATCCCCTCCGATATTAGCTCCGCATCCATGCTGGTTTATGTCATCCTCACGGCTTTTGCTCGCATCTCTTACCCAGCCTATCCTTGGATAATTCTCTGTAGCATGATGCATTGCCCTGGAAACGGCGCCTGCTAATTCGTGTGGTGTCGACCAGTATTTCACCTCTTTCTGTTTAACAATTTTTATAAATTGTTTCACTTTGGAAAGGTCATCCACTTTATTATGCGGTAAGCTGTCCAGGTCTCTGCGAATAAACCCTAATATCGGTATACCAGATTCCAAAGCATACTCGTATTCCATTTGAGTATAACTCTTTTTTGTCTCTTTATGAACAGAGCCATACCTGCCAGCAATAATAACGATATAATAGTCGCAAGAATCAATTACCCTCTTTATTAGCTCCCACTGCGTTTCATTAGACGCCTGAAACAGTTCCATCCCAGTTGGAAAACAGTCCATTTCTAGTAGGGCCTGAGTCACTTCTTTGCGTTCCTCTTTTAAGTCTTCATATGTTGAGCTGATAAAAACACGATAGATTTTGTCCATAGCAAACCACCCTATTGAAAATTATTTGTCTCGTTTTTCCCTCAATAGAAAACTCCTTCCCCAAACGTAAGAGGCAGTTCTTATAGTCCATGCCCTTAGCAACTCAAAAATGGGGAAGCATCTTCCCACAGTTGCCATACCATTCACCGCAATCCCCCCAATCTATATCCTTACCTGTCCTTATTATACATCACAGCTTTACGTTTTCAAGGAAATATTATTTAGGCAATGCCAAAATCGCTGCTTTGCTTGGAAAGGACTTGCGGTCGTTCAGACTGTGAAATAGTTTCTTACTCGGAGTTCTTTCTTTATGATTTTACAAAGGGGAATCGCCGTGCAGCGAGGGGCCCAGGCCTCCTCCCCGCCCGACATAGACTACCGGCGTTCCGAAATTTTGCTGGACACCCTCCTCCCCACATGGTATACTTAATTTCAGGAAGAAGGTGTTTCCCATGGACCAGGAGGCAAATGTCCTACACGACAGCCAATCACAGGCCTATGACGCAGCCTGCAAGCGCGTATTGTCTGAGAAATCCATCCTGGCCTGGATAATGAAAAGCTGCCTGGATGAATACCGGGACTGCTCCATCCAGGAGATTGCGGAAAAGTACATCGGGGGCCAGCCCCAGGTGGGAGAAGTTCCTGTTCTGCCAGACACGGCACCCAGAATCCACGGCCTGGATACGGAGGATAAATCTACTGCTGAGGGCACCGTTCTGTATGATGTGCGCTTTCGGGCCGCAGCCCCATCTGACGGCAAGCCCATCGGCCTCATTATCAACGTTGAGGCCCAGAACAAATACCACACTGGGTATCCCCTGGTCAAGCGTGGCATATACTATTGCAGCCGGATGCTGTCCGCTCAGCATGGAACAGAGTTCATGAATTCCGAATATGGGAAAATCAAGAAGGTCTGCTCCATTTGGATATGCTTGTCTCCTCCCAAATACAGAGAAAACACCATCACAAAGTATCGCATAGTTGAGGAAAACCTTGTGGGCAAGGCCCATGAGAATGCGGTGGATTATGGAGTTGACCGAAAAACCCGCGTCTTAAGGCACATTTCAGATGTACCCAGCGGCGCCAAATGTGCCTGTAATTGTATTGCGCGTGGTAAGCCTTTGGAAGCTCGGAAAGGTTCTGTAAGAAAACACCACTTTGCTCATGAATCTAACTACGAATGCATGTATGCCGCCGAAGTCGCTGTCTACAAAGCCGCAGCCGACGTTATTACGAAGCTTGGGCACCTTGCCTTACCTCCCATCTCCATTTCCTTCCCCGCCTGGCGTAAGGACGAGCTTCTCAAGGATGCCCAGATAATAGAACCTGACCAGGTTTTGTTTGAGTGCTCCCCCCTGCAGTACCCTCCTATGTTTATGGTAATGCTGCAAGACAGCAAGTTGCGACTCCTTTTTGAATTTGGTGCGTACTACTCCGAGGAAGATTTACGCAGCCTTCTTCATGGAGCGGAAGCCGAAAACTACTCCTTGCTATTATACCATTTCCCCCTTATCAGTGAGGACTCTTTCTTTGCCCCAAACAATCTAAAAACTATATTCCAAAATACATATGCGAATGCCAAATGGATTCGTAGTGTCCTCGCAGACAAACGAAGAGCATGGTATCTGGCGATGGCCATTGAGCCAGATTGGTGGGGCGAAGGATATGAATGCGCAGTGCATGAAGGAAAATACCGAGGAAAATATTCGGCAAGGTGGGTCGAATGTGCGCACTGTGAGTTCAACTTGGCAACCCCGCCAGGATGTCTGTGCCTGGCCGCAGGAGAGGACAGGGTCCCTCCTGACCTCCAAAGGCGAATCACGGACCGAAGATTGAAAAACGACGCTTGCTTTGAGCCCAAGAAGCAGCAAGTGGCCATCCCGCAGTCAGCATCTCCTCAAGAAGACGAATTGTCTCACATTGAAGAAGCCCGTATTAAAGAAGTCTTTGACCCAAATGCCGATGCCCCAATTCGAGACAAGCTGGGTCGTCGTTGGTTGATGTGTAAGCATTGTGGAGAGGTAAAGCTTAGCCAGGAAATGGCGATGTATGGAGGTGTGGGCTCTTGTAATAGGGGTGTTTGCTCTAGTTGCTATAGGAAGGGAAATAGCTTTATCTGAGAAGGTGAGATTCCCCTGTCCAACATAGCCCGAATGGACATTCTAACACACACTATACAAAGTCCCATGCTTCTACTGACAGCAATAGGGTAAATACAGGAGGCAGTATTTATGGATACATCAAGAAAGCACTCAATTCTAAAAGGATTTTATTTACATAGTACGGGTTCTTTCTGCCATCCCTATTGATTTGAACCAGTGGTTTTAGACGTACATTTACAGCAAAGGGGCGTGTTTTATGAGGCTAGAATATATCTCTCTTGTTATCAGTTTTGTGGGAGCATTAGCATGGATTCCTTCGTTGATTCAATTGCTAGGGCGGCCAAAGTATGTACTAACCGCAAGGTTGAGGGATGTCCTAAAGCTTAGGAAATTTCAAAGATTTATGGATGGTAATGATAGAGCCGGATTTGTCCTTATTTTAGCTGTCGATTTTTGGATAGAGCAACCACAAGGAGAAGCGTTTAATGTGAACGAGTTTAGTGTGGAAGTTAGATTCAGAGACGATATCCGCAGTTATGATACGCTTTATCTTAACAATCTGGAGTATACGCAAATTACAGGCGTGCCGGAACCAGTAAAGATGCATCTTGTTTACTCAGACGGAACAAACATTCGAGATGCGCCAAATATATCATGGAATCAAGGCAATTTGAGATTGCTCCCAGTATTTATCCCAGCAAATACGGAACAATACAGCGGGACGTATGAAACGATAGAATGGATTAAGATTAGCATGGTATCCGGCAAAGGGGTAAAGAAAGTCGTAAATGTGAAACTAGATAGGGAATCACAAGAGACCGACCTCATTAAAAAGTATCTAAAGCCTGCGTGAGTCGAAACATACTCATTTGCTTGGAAAGAAAAATACCAAGCAATATAAATCCGTTCCCTTTTCCCAGACGGACATTTTGTATTTTTGTTTCAACTTGACAAGCGACGTGAAATTTGGTATAAAAGAAGCAGGGCGAACATATGATAAGCCTGGAGCCGAAATGCTCTTGGTGTGAGGGCACCACAAAAAGTTGAGCTGCATATGGGGCAGGGTAATTCCCATAGCCATAGATGCTGAGAAGCATCAAGCCCTGCGGCGGGGACAACGCCGTAGTCCACATGGGGGACTTAATTATTCCCATGGCGACCGATGCTGAAAAGCATCAAGGCTGGCAACCAGCATAAAACCCTCAGCAGGATGGCAGCAATGTCATCCTGCTTTTCATTTGGAGGAGATTATGGATACAAAGGAAGCTAAAATGCGCACTCTTTGCGGACAGGTTACCCTTGCGGCGCAGGCTTACCAAAGAAATCTCGTTGGACGCGCTTTTCTGTATGTGTTTGGTGAAGAATGTATCGAAGTGTTATTTCGTACAGATGATTTCTTCCACCTAACTGGCCTGGAATCCTGTCTTGATGCAAAAGATTTTTACGACAACGCCAAAAATAGCAAACTATCACACAAACAGATATACTTCAAGCCCAAACATCCCTACGATTTGGTGAAAAAGAAACTGCCTTGCTTGAGTCGTTTGGATGAGCTGACCAAGCATAAAGTAACCATTCTTAAAGACATGAAGACAAGCAGTATTACATATAAAGTTGGGCTCACTAATGTGTCCTTCACCGTAGGAATGTACTATAAGGCGGGTTATTATTCCCCGCAGACGCTGAGGGTTAAAGACAATTCCTTGGGGACAAGCCGCGATGCGGTAGATGCAGACTTTATATTCGGAAAGAAGTATGGGGAAAATCAATATAATGTAATGCTATTCTCCCAAAGTGAAAAAGAAATTCCTCAAAAGCTTCTTAACCTTCTTGCTCCGGATTGCCTTCCGGTAGTCATCCCTTCGTCAACCCCAAATGATATATCACCATCAGAAACTTGTTCAGTCTCCTCAGCCGAGAACTTACAAACTGCGGAAACAAAGGGGGCGGAAAATCTGCCGGTGTAGATGAGACGCCTTCAAATCGTTCAAGTGGCATTATCTAAAACTGATAGAATAACAGTCATCGGCTACATATCCATCTATTTCATTAAAAACACAACGCTATTCACCAGGCGTAAGATTTTTGTGAGGAGGTTTAGTCCATCATTCTGGATAAATTTTACATCAACATGTCGCGGGGGCTTGAAACGGAGGTGTCCGAAATGTGTAACTTGAGCCAAGGTGTATGGGAAAAAGGCGTGCAAAGTGGCATGGAAAAGGGTATGGAAAAGGGCATTGCCGCCCTCGTGGCCGAACTCCAGAATTTCATCGGGGACCCCGCAGCAATTGCCCAATCTCTCGTCCGGCGCTTTGGACTGCCCCAGGAGGCCGCCATGGAAAAGGTCCAGCAATACTGGAAAAACTGATACAACACCCCCTGCCAACCCTGGCAGGGGGCCTTCTTTTTTGAGCAAAAGAGAATCTCTGGCTGATGGGGATAGTCGCCCTCCCCCTGCCCGACACAGCCCTCCAAAATTTTCTCAGCTTCGATGAAATATTTTCGCCTTCTCAACCAATATAAATACTGCGGAATTTTCCTGCCTCTTTGTACCAGAACTGTAACTTGCCGAAGCTGCTTCCCTTTCCAGAATTATTTCACCAAATAAATATCAGCCAGTCCAAAGTCGGTCCCGACTGCGCTAAACTCTATGGTTACTGTTGAAGTGTTATGTATTGGTATGCTATACTTTGTTTTAGGAATTCCATCAGACAGCTCTACAGCCTCTGCTTCTATTGATTTTCCATTTTCTAAGTAAGAAACACGTAATTTGCCGCGTCCTGTTCTTGTATTGTCTACGTGCCCTAGCAGAAATTCTATATGCGAGTAATTTTCGCCACATGCTATGCGTATTGTGTCAGAGATGTATGCTCTTGCAACTATTCCACTTGAGTATTCTGTATTTCCCATGAAAAAATGAGAATTTTCATCATACACATCAAGGGCTAATCCATCATAATATAGCCCTGCAGAAATGACATTTACCCTTTCTGGTATGTCCTTCCCATAATAGATTGCGCCATCCTGATATTGTATTGGCTCGCTTAGAAAAGAATTCAGCAGACCTTCTGAATAGAATGTTGCTCCATCAATAGTTGCCATGTAATCTTTCCACGAAGATTCAACCTCTTCTCCCAAAATATGTAATTTTGGTTCACTAAGGATAGCCATCTGTTTTGTTTTGTATTCGTCCAGTTTCTCTCGCATCTGCTTATTTTCTGATGCTTGCTCTAAAAATTCAGTGGACACAACCGCCAGTTCATCTAACAATTCATCTTGGGAACATGACACAACCATTGGCTCATCTCTCCCCAGGGAGACAAGAAACTGCTGCAAGGAATTCTGTATCTCTTTTTCCCCCTTCCCATTTTGGTGTAATATCTGAGCAATCATCTCAATTTGTTCCTGTGGATTGGACAATGATAAAATTTTTTCATCAACTAAACCCTGCGATACCATTGCTACCTGGATGTAGTCAGAAATGCTATCGTATGTAATAACATCATGAACCAGGTACATATGACCTGCTGAAGTGAACATGCCTGCAAGGACTGTAAAAAATACTCCCGCAATTGCTCCTGCAACTGCAGCAAATGTTGGGTTTCTGGTCTTTTCCCTCCACCAACCTATCTTCTCTTGGTACTTGTTTTTTAGCATATTTGTCGCCTCCTTGCTGTTATTTGTTTCCAGCAACGCTATTATACCATTCTTTCCAATATTTGTCGAATAATTTTTGAAATTTCGATGCCTTTGCCGCTAAAGTTCTGCGCTCTTTGCTAGGTGAGGGGGTTTTTTGTTTGCTGGGAGGGCGGTTGGCAAAGGAAGGCGAGGCGTCCTGCCCGATAAAGCTACGCGCGTTGTCCCTCAGAAAATTGTTGATAGTTTAAGGCCTACCCCCCAACCACTCAAATATCAGCGTTTTGAGAAACATCGCTTATCTCCTTGCTCAAATTCTTTAATGCAGATTTTATCCAGCATTCACATGGGCATGTATGAAGCTGAATCAGGAACAATTCTAAGCTTGGTGCGGCTCTGCGCCATGCGCGGTTGGCTACATTATATTTTTTTGCTGGGTTTGTGAATAGCATAATGGATGAAGAGGTAATTGCAAACACAGAACAAAAGCCAAATAGGGCCTGCTCTCCAGTTGCCGATGTAAGAAAACATAGCATAGAGAAAATGATTGACCAGGGGCCAAAGGAATAGTGAATACAGTTAAAAAAATCAGCAAATATAACCATCCATTTACTTTTCTGATTATACGCTGCAAATCGTTCTCATATGGCTCTGTATTGTCAGATTTGATGTAGATACTGGCTTTAAGAAACCGCCTTTGCACGAGAATGAGGGAATATATAATGTTTCCTAGCAAGACAAATATTATTGACACTGTGACGTACATCTCTAATAAAGTCATACTTTTTTTAATTACTTCCATTACTGCCTCAGCTCCTTGAAAGAAGTTTGGGTCCCCAGTGAGGAGGAGTTATTCCAATTATTTGTTCTTTTCTTGCTATCAAAACTTCATTCCTTTTTCTCCCAGAAGTAATAATATCATGCTTGTCAAGTTTTGTCGAATTTAATACATGAGTGCAGAGAGTCTCGGATACTTGAACCAGGAGCCAAAACCTCCGGTTAAGCCGGAGGCTTGAGTAGGCCCTAGAAGGGCCTAATACCGGCGGGCGTCTCAAGACGTATCGAATATCTTTCGCCTGCATCTCATGCCCCGCCGACCGTAAACGGGCAATTTATCTTTAACAATACTGGAAAAGCTGACCGTGCTGCACCAGGGGTTCTTCGGGACCCCCAGGTTTTACATTTGGGGGACGATTTGACAAGGGGGAAATACGTAGCGGAGCCACTGGACCGCTGCCCCACCTGAAACAGCTTAGAGAGATGTCCCCATTCTGTGTCTGGCAACATGACCACAAGCTGAACAGGACGCGACTGACTTCTTGTTATCAAATCAACGGCTAGCTACTCCGTATATTGGCCCGATACCACTCACGAACCCCTCACCTGTTTTGTCCACCCCGGAACGCCACATGCCACCCCCTTGCTCCCGCCACTGCTCGTATTATTTTTTATCCCTTAAATATAATCTTCCCACCCAACTTCTGTAACAAAGCCGTAGTCACTCCAAGAAGCTAAAAACCATCGGTGGACAAGGGCCCCAGATGGCTGAACGCATCCCTGAGACTGGAAATCGTTTCCTCCAGGTTCGCATATCATATTAGCAACGGAACCAGTATGAATAAGCAATACACCTCCGGCGATTACGCCCTGACGCAGACCCTGAAATGGGGCCAGTCCTACGCGGAGTTCCTGTTCAAAGACACCCACTTCCGCGACCTGCGCATCACCAAGCGAGACAGTTCCAACACCTGGACCCTGGCGGACGCCACCTTCACCCTGGACTCCATTAACCTGGAGAATCCCAAGGGCGGCCCCATTCACCGGGAAGGCAAGACGGATGGC
>Ga0137309_100615_pt1 | contig 26069 bp, 30 predicted proteins | sample NAcewiD2O_June_FD_97179 | JGI IMG/M metagenome (GOLD analysis project Ga0137309, IMG submission 97179) | Mouse cecal microbial communities from Vienna, Austria - N-Acetylneuraminic amended D2O_June | ecosystem: Host-associated > Mammals > Digestive system > Large intestine > Cecum | place... | reverse complement strand
CTGAGCGGTCCCAGGCCCATACGTATGCCTTGGAGAAGCTCGCGGAGCTTGAGCGCGTCAGAGAGCCGGACGACAACATCACCCTACAGTATATCCAGAGTGCCAGGGCCAGTCTGCGCACCCTGGAGGGGTCGATCTCTCCGGAGGAGGAGATCGCCGCACTGCTGGAGGTCATCCGCATTACGGTGCCCAAGTTCGACCTGGAGAGGATTGAACGGAAGCTCTATACGCTGGAGGAGATTCGGATTATCAATCAGATTGCTGCTGCCTATTCCAACTGCGGAGACCATAAAAAAGCAGCTGGCATTTTCAGCCAGCTGCATACATATGTAAAGGAACATAATCAAGAACTCACCCGGTCCGGCGGGGGACTGCCTCTGGTGGCCTTCAACTACGCCCGGGAGTTGGATATCCGCAAGCACTATGAGGATGCCTTGGATATCGCGGCGGAGGGCCGGGCGGCCTGCGTGAGGTACGGACACTATCAGTTTCTCCCCGGACTGATCCATATCATGGCGGAGTGCCACCATTTTTTAGGGAATGATAAGGAAAGCGCGTTTCTCTATCACCGGGCATATCATTTATACCAGGAGCTGCAACATGAGAGGAACTGTGATATTTTACGAGAGGATGCAAAAAAGCAGCTGAATATCGACTTCCCCTAATTCTCAGAATGTAACAACATCACCTCGGGGTGTATCATCCTCGCTCATTGGCCGGAGGGGTTCATCGGGTTTCTCCGGCTCCACAGGAGCAATTGATTCCTCCTGAACAGGGGACAGGTGTTCCGTTTCCCCGGCGCAGAGGGCGGAGGGCGCGGCCAGGGACAGGCTCAACAGCAGAGCCAGGAACAGGGCGGCAAATTTTTTCTTCAAGGTCATCCTTTCTGTAAGTTGATAACAGTAGAATAACATAAAATTTTCCGGATAAAAATATCGTTCCGCGTTATTTTTTTGTAACACGCAATGTCTGGTGCTCGGAAGGGCACTTTTTGTTTTTGCCGCCTAAGCGGCCAGGACGGGACGCCGCGAGCGGCGTCCCGTCCTGTGTGTGTGTGAGCTGGTAGTCTGGAAGGGGTACCTGATGAGGACATCGGAGCCCGCACAGTATGGTGGACAGTGCCGCCTGCACCGTGCCGGTGGCCCGGTAGTCCAAAGAGAAGCGTGCTTCCAGGAGGCGAACCCAACGAAGAAGACCGAAGGGCCAGGGAGTGGCGGCGGAGATGTAACTACCATCGGCCCAAGGCACCCATGGGAAAAAGGGTCAAACAGGTCGTAGCGTAAACAAAAACCCCCGTAGTGAAGGAAGATTCTCAAGAAACGTAGTTTCTTGAGCGGTTTTTTGGTTCCTTTTTGTCCGCACAAAAAGGAACCCGGGGTCCGGGGCCGGGGAGGCCCCGAATGGCAGGCACCTCCTAGAAGAAGGAGATCTGACTGGTGTCGGCCATCCCGGCGAAGGCCCCCAGCGCCTTGAGCTGGTCGATATGGGTCTTGGAGAGCTTGTTGCAGCAGGCGGAGAACTCTTCAACAGAGATGAAGTCCTTCCCCTGCCGTTTGGCGACGGTGTCGAGGGCGGCGGTCTCTCCCAGGCCGCGGACGGCGGTGAAGGGGGGGATAAGGGCCTTGTCGCCCTTGAAGATGAAGCGGGTGGCTTCGGACTCGTAGATGCTGATGGGCTCGAACCGGAAGCCCCGGAGGTAGAACTCGTAGCACACCTCCAGGGTGACCGCCAGGTCCTTCTCCACGGCGGCGGCGTCCTTGTTGTTCCAGATCTCCTGGAGCTTGCGCTTGACGGCCTCAAAGCCCGCACAGCAGTACTCGGCATCAAAAGCCTTGGCCCGGATGGAGAAGAACGCGGCATAGAAGGCCAGGGGCTCATGCACCTTGAACCAGGCGATGCGGAAGGCCATCATGACGTAGGCCACAGCGTGGGCCTTGGGGAAGAGGTAGCCGATCTTGGCAAGGGATTCGATGTACCACTCGGGTACGTCGTGCTCCTCCATGGCCTCTCTCCAGCCCTCCTCAAAGCCGCCCTTTTTGACCTTGCCCTTTCGGACGGATTCCATGATCTTGAAGGACATTTTGGGGTCCAGGCCCTTGGAGATGAGGTAGAGCATGATATCGTCACGGCACCCCACCGTCTCCAGAACGGAGGCCGTGCCGCTCATGATGAGGTCCTTGGCGTTGCCCAGCCACACGTCGGTGCCGTGGGAGAAGCCGGACAGCCGCAGGAGGGTGTTGAAGTCCTTGGGCTGGGTGTCCACCAGCATCTGGCGGGTGAACTTGGTGTTGAACTCCGGGATGGCCACCGCGCCGGTGGGCCCCAGGAGCTCGTCATTTTCATACCCCAGGGCCTTGCTGGAGGTAAAAAGGCTCATGGTCTCCGGGTCGTCCAGGGGGATGTCGTGGACATTGACGCCGGTGAGGTCCTCCATCATCCGCACCATGGACGGGTCATCGTGGCCCAGCATGTCCAGCTTGAGGAGGTTGTCCTCCATGCAGTGGTATTCAAAGTGGGTGGTGATGATGTCGCTGTCGGCGGCGTCCGCTGGGTGCTGTACGGGACAGAAGTCCTCCACATCCAGGTCGTCCGGCACGACCACCAGCCCGCCGGGGTGCTGTCCTGTGGTCCGCTTGACGCCCACACAGCCGATGGCAAGGCGGTTCTCCTCCGCGTGGCCCGGGTTCAGCTCCCGCTTTTTGAGGTAGTTCTTCACATACCCGTAAGCGGTCTTGTCCGCCACGGTGCCGATGGTGCCCGCGCGGAAGACCTGTGTCTCGCCGAACATCTCGATGGCGTGGCGGTGGGCCCGGGCCTGGTACTCGCCGGAGAAGTTCAGATCAATGTCCGGCACCTTGCCGCCGCCGAAGCCCAGGAAAGTCTCAAAGGGGATGTCGAAGCCGTCCTTGACGTATTTCGTCCCGCACACGGGGCAGTCCTTGTCCGGCATGTCCGCGCCGCAGCCGTAGGAGCCGTCGGTGATGAACTCGCTGTTCCGGCACTTGGGACAGCGGTAGTGGGGGGCCAGGGCGTTGACCTCAGTGATGCCGGCCATGTAGGCGGCGAGGCTGGACCCCACCGAGCCCCGGGATCCCACCAGGTAGCCGTTCTCCAGGGAGCGCTGGACCAGCTTCTGGGCGGACATATAGACCACGTCGTATTTTCCCAGGATGCCCCCCAGCTCCACGCCGAGCCGGTCCACGATGAGCTGGGGCGGGTCCTCGCCGTAGAGGGCGTGGACCTTGTCCCAGACCAGGCGCTCCAGGTCCTCCTTGGAGTTCTCCAGCCGGGGCGGAAAGAGCTGTCCCTTGGGCAGGAGGTCAAAGCGCTCCACCTCCTCCGCCACGGCCCGGGTGTTGGTGACCACCACCTCCAGGGCCTTCTCCTCGCCGAGATAGCTGAACTCCTCCAGCATCTCGTCCGTGGTGCGGAAGTAGATGGGCATGGGCTCGTCGCAGTCGGAAAAGTTCTTGGTGTCCAGGAGGATGTGGCGGTAGATCTCGTCCTCCGGGTCCAGGAAATGGACGTCCCCGGTGGCGCACACCCGCTTGCCCAGCTCGTCCCCCAGGCGGACCACGGTGCGGTTGAACGCCCGCAGGTCCTCCTCGCTTTTGACCTTCCCCTCCCGCAGGAGGAAGGCGTTGTTGCAGAGGGGTTGGATCTCCAGGTAGTCGTAAAACTCCGCGATGCGTTTGAGCTCCGCCCAGTCCCGGTGCTCCTCCACGGCCTGGAAGAGCTCCCCGGCCTCGCAGGCCGCGCCGATGATGAGGCCCTCCCGGTGCTGGATCAGTTCGCTCTTGGGGATGAGGGGGGAACGCTTGAAGTACTTGAGGTTGCTCATGCTCACCAGCTGGTAGAGGTTCTTGAGCCCCACCTTGTTTTTCGCGATGAGGATGATGTGCTTCGGCCGCCGGTTAGCCTTCCCCTTGGCCCGGAGGGGGGGCATGGCGGGGTTGACGGCCTGGAGCGTGTGGACGTCCAGCTCCTGCTCCAGCTTCTTGAAGAAGTGGGGCAGGAAGAGGCCGCAGGTGGCGGCGTCGTCGGAGGCCCGGTGGTGCTGGAAGGCGGGCAGGCACAGGTGCTCGGCCACCACGTCCAGCTTGAACTTGCTCAGCTCCGGCAGAAGGTTCTGGGCCAGGACCAGGGTGTCGATGTAGGTGGGGTCGAAGTCCAGCCCAGCCTTCTGGCACCCGGCGCGGATGAAGCCGATGTCGAACTCCGCGTTGTGGGCGGCGAGGGGCCGGTCCCCTGCGAAGTCCAGGAAGGCCCGCAGGGCCTCCTCGGGCTGGGGCGCGCCTTGGAGCATCTGATCGGTGATGCCGGTGAGGTTTGTGATCTCCATGGTCAGCGGCCGGCCCGGGTCCACGAAGGTCTGGAAGCGCTCACCCACCTGACCGTCCTTGATGACCACCGCGCCGATCTCGGTGATGGCCTCATCCTGGACGTTCAGGCCGGTGGTCTCGATGTCAAAGGCTACGTATTCGTCGGAAAAGGACCGCTCCATGCCGCCATGGACGGCGATGCGGTCGTCTAAGTTGTTGATAAAATAGCCCTCCATGCCGTAGAGGAGCTTGATCTCCTTGGCGGAGTGCCAGGCGTCGGGGAAGCCCTGGACCACGCCGTGGTCGGTGATGGCGATGGCCGGGTGGCCCCAGCTCTCCGCCCGCTTGACCAGGTTCCTGTCGGGCCCGTTCTTGGGGTCCAGGGAGGTGAGGGCGTCCATGTTGGAGAAGGAGGTGTGGGCGTGGAGCTCCACCCGCTTGAGGGGGGCGGTGTCCTGCCGGTCCTCGTGGGGATAGGTGGTGATGTTCTTGGGGTCCAGGATGATGTCGCTCCCGTCCCGGTCCAGCTTGACAAAGCCCTGGACCTTGACCCACATGCCGGGCTTGACGGTCTTGCGCATCGCCGCCTTCTCCTCGTTCTGCATGAACTTCGTCACCCGCACGGAGGTGTTGAAATCGGTCATGTCGAAGGACATGCAGAAGACGCCGGGCCGCCGGGTCTCCCGGATGTCCGCGGCAAACACCCGGCCCGCCACCACGGCGGAGCCCATCTTGGGGTTCAGCGCCGCCATGGGGGAGACGGCCCCCTTGATGGCGCCGCCCATGATGACCTCCTCAGCCTTTTTCTCCTGCTTGGGGAGGACCACGGTGAGGCTCATGCGCACCTCGGTCAGCCCGTAGGCCTCCGCGATGGCGCGCTCCACCGCCTCCTTATCCTCTCCCAGTTCCCTCTGGACCGTGACCGCCAGGGACATTGTCCGCTTCTCCCGCACCAGCTCCGCCGCCGTGAGATACGCCCCGTCCAGGGCCATCCGCTGCTCCCAGGGGAGGGGCAGACTGGGAAACAGCTCAAAAAATGGTATCTTCTGCATAGTTTTCCCCTTTTCTCTTTCTTGTTACAGCCCCGCGATCTCCTCCATCAGCGCGTCCACCAGGCCCTCCTGGGGGACCTTTCGGAGGATCTCGCCCTTTCGGAAGAGGAGGCCCTCGCCCCGGCCCCCGGCGATGCCGATGTCGGCGGCGGCGGCTTCTCCGGGGCCGTTGACCGCGCAGCCCATGACTGCCACGGTGATGGGCTTTTCGCACCCGGCGAGGCGGCGCTCCACCTCCTCCGCCAGGGGGATGAGGTCGATGCAGGTCCTGCCGCAGGTGGGGCAGGCGATGAGCTCGGGGCCGTCCTTCCGCAGTCCGGCGGCCCGGAGGATCTTCTTTGCTATGTAGACCTCCTCCACCGGGTCGGCGGTGAGGGTCACCCGCAGAGTGTCCCCGACGCCCAGGCACAAAAGGCCCCCGATGCCCATGGCGGACTTGATAACCCCCATGGAGGGCGTCCCCGCCTCGGTGACGCCCAGGTGGAGGGGATAGTCACACTGCTCGCTCAAAAGCCGGTAGGCCGCGACGGTCACCGGCACAGAGGAGGACTTGACGGAGATGCAGATGTCCGTGAAGCCGAACCGCTCCAGCATCGCCGCCTGTCCCAGAGCGCTCTCCACCAGGGCCTGGGCGGTGGCCCCGCCGTACTTCTGCCGGAGCTCCCTCTCCAGGGAGCCGCCGTTGACGCCGATGCGGATGGGGATGCCCCGGGCCCGGCAGGCGTCCGCCACGGCCTTCACCCGGTCCTCGCCGCCGATGTTGCCGGGGTTGATGCGGATCTTGTCCGCCCCCTGGCCGGCGCTCTCCAGGGCAAGCTTGTAGTCGAAGTGGATATCCACCACCAGGGGGATGTGGATGCGGCTCTTGATGGCCCCCACGGCCTTGGCCGCGGCCATGTCCGGCACCGCCGCCCGGACGATCTCGCACCCCGCCTCCTCCAGGCGGAGGATCTGGTCCACGGTGGCGGAGACGTCATCGGTCTTGGTGGAGCACATGGATTGGATGGAGACCGGGGCCCCGCCTCCCACCGGGACGGGCCCCACATGGATCTGTCTGGTCATAAGCGCCTCCTAGCTGAAGAGCTTGCGCACGTCGTTGAAGGTGACAAAGAGCATCAGCCCCATGAGCAGGGCGAAAAAGACCATGTTGATGGCCGCCTCGTACTTCATGGGCACCTTGCGGCCGAAGAGCTTCTCCGAGACGGTGGAGATCACCAGGAACAGGATGTGCCCGCCGTCCAGGGCGGGGATGGGCAGCAGGTTCATCACCGCCAGGTTCACCGTCAGCATGGCCCCGAAGTAGGCGATATTGCTCAGGGCCGCGCCGACGCTCACGCTCTGGGTTCCCACGTCGTTGATGGTGGAGACGATGCCCACCGGCCCGCTCAGGTCCGACACCCCGGCGCTCCCGGTAAAGAGCATCCGCAGGCTGTACCACACGATGCGGACGAAGTCGATGCCGTTATACCAGGTGTATTTCAGCCGCAGGCCCAAGGTCGCCTCCTGGACCGCCACGCCCCGGTAGAGGCCGTAGCCCTCGTAGCTCTGCCCCTGACTGTCGGTGTAGGTCCCCACGGCCAGGCCCGGCAGGGATACCTGCTCCCCGTCCCGGAGGACCACCAGGTCCATGGGCTCCCGGTTGGCCAGCATCAGGAGCAGGTCCACATCGCTTGCAAGGTAGACCCGTGAGCCGTTGATGGACCAGAACACGTCCCCCTCCTCCAGGGCGGCGCCGTTGACGGCCTCAAACTCCGGGGCGGTGCCGGCGATGACGGGCACGGTGAACCCCGCGGCCTGGAAGTTGAGCACCAGGAGGATGAGGAGGCCCGCCAGGAAGTTCATCATGGCCCCGGCGGCAAAGACGAAGACCTTCTTCCAGAATCCCTGATTGGAGAGGCTGTGGGGATCGTTGGACTCCTCCTCCTCGCCCTCCAAGGCGCAGAAGCCGCCGATGGGCAGGGCGCGCAGCGTGAAGACCGTCCCTTTTTTGCCCTGCTTCTGCCAGAGCTGGGGGCCCATGCCGATGGCGAACTCGTGGACCGTGACGCCGCAGATGCGGGCGGCGATGAAGTGGCCCCACTCGTGGGCGGCGATGAGGATGCCGAAGAGGAGGATGGCGAGTATGATATACATAGAGTTTCCCTTCTTAAATAAAAGTAGCAGGAGAGCGCAGGCTGCGGGTCCAGGGGCTCAGCCCCTGGCGGGTGCAGGGCAGAGCCCTGCCGGGTTTGGGCGGAGCCCAACACTCATTTGTCAGAATATACGGCCTCCCGGGCCTGCCGGTCTGCTTCCAGTATATCCTCCAAGGAGGGATTTGATTTCACCGGAATGCTGTTCAAGGCGTTTTCCACCAGCTCGGGGATGCGCCCGAAGGCGATCTCCTCCCGGCGGAAGAGGTCCACCGCCGCCTCGTTGGCCCCGTTGAGCACCGCGCAGCTGGTGCCGCCGGTCCGGGCGCAGTCCATGGCCAGCTTCAGGCAGGGGAAGGCCTGCAAGTCCGGCGGGGCGAAGGTGAGGGGCGGGCAGGAGAGCAGATCCAGCGCCGGGAGCGCCGAGGCCGCCCGCCGGGGGTAGGTGAGGGCGTAGCGGATGGGCAGGCGCATATCCGGCGTGCCCAGCTGGGCGATGACCGCGCCGTCCCGGAACTCCACCATGGAGTGGATGATGCTCTGCCGGTGGATGACCACGTCCACCTGGTCCGGCGTCACGCAGAAGAGGCGCATGGCCTCGATGAACTCCAGTCCCTTGTTCATGAGGGTGGCGCAGTCGATGGTGATCTTCTCCCCCATGGTCCAGTTGGGGTGGCGCAGGGCCTCGGCCCTGGTCTTGGAAGCCACCTCCTCCCGGCTGAGGCCGTAAAAGGGCCCGCCGGAGCAGGTGAGGATGAGCCGCTTGACCTCCCCCCGGTCCCGGCACCCTTGCAGGCACTGGAAAATGGCGGAGTGCTCACTGTCCACAGGGAGGATGTCCGCGCCGTATTCCTGTGCGGCGCGCATGACCAGCTCCCCGGCGCAGACCAGGGTCTCCTTGTTGGCCAGGGCGATACGCTTGCCCGCCTCGATGGCCGCGAGCGTGGGCCGCAGGCCCGCCATGCCCACCATGGCCGTGACCACGGTGCCGCTCTCCGGGAGGGAAGCCGCCCGTCGCAGGCCTTCCAGGCCGTAGGCGACTTCTATGTCCAGGCCCTTGAGGCGGTTTGCCAGCTCCAGGGCGGCGTCCATGTCGTAGAGCACCGCCAGGCGGGGACTGAACTCCCGGGCCTGGGCCTCCAGCAGGTCCACACTGCGGCCCGCCGCCAGCGCCGCCACCCGGATGCCCTGCTCCCGGCAGACGTCCAGGGTCTGCCGCCCGATGGAGCCGGTGGAGCCGAGAAGTGAAAGCGTTTCTGTCATAGGTCCTCCAGACTGCTGTATTCGTTTTTTCGATAGCCGTAGCTGATGTCCTCCGCCTCCCAGCCGGCGGAGAGGGCAATGAGCGTCTCGGCTATGCGGTCGTCTAACGACACTTCTTTCAGTTCCAAAGCATATACCTCTTTTCCAAGTTTACCCCAGCTTGAGCACCTGCAGCAGCGCGGCCAGCACCGGGGCGACAAAGATCACGCTGTCAAAGCGGTCCAGGACGCCGCCGTGCTCCAGAAAGATGTGGCCGTAGTCCTTGATACCGAACTCCCGCTTGATGAGGGAGAAGCTCAGGTCCCCCAGCTGGGCCACCACACTGCACACCACGCCGGTGACGATTATGGGGGGATAGCTGATGGTATGGTGGAAGCCCAGGTCCATGACCAGGGCGAAGATGAGGGCGGCAAGGGCGTTGCCCGCCAGGCCCCCGACGGCACCCTCTACGGTCTTGTGGGGGCTGACCCGGGGGGCAAGCTTGTGCTTCCCCAGGGCCCGCCCGGCGAAGAACGCGCCGGTGTCGCTGGCGAAGCTGAAGAGCAGGGGCAGGAGCAGAGTGGACCGGTGGAATCCCAGCGCGTCCAGCCGCAGGAAGGAGGTGAAGGCGTAGGGCACCACGAACATGGCGAAGAGGGCGGCCATGATCTGCTGGAACTTCACCTCGCCGCCCCGGAAGACCGCGTAGGCGAAGACAGCGATGACATAGACCACCACCAGCTCGCCGCCGATGTATACCTTAAAATAGGCGTAGGCCGCGGAAAAGAGCGCGCCCAGGATGGCGGCGGTGCAAAGTACGCCGTGGCGCTTGGCGCTCACGCAGTTCATCAGCTCCCACGCGGCCACGCCGCTCAGCGCCGCCAGAAACAGCGCCAGCACCCAGATGGGCGCCCACAAGATGACAAGCAGGATCAGCGGCACCCCGATCGCCGACACCAATAGCCTTGATTTCATGTTATCCTCCGAAATTACGAACGAATGTCAGGTCTTGCAAGACCCTGCAGGGGCGGATATCATCTGCCCGTTCTAACGATTCCCTGCGCGTTATCGTGCGGGCGGATGATATCCGCCCCTACAGGTGTGTGTCATTTCTTCACCCCGCCAAAGCGCCGGTCCCTGTGTTGGTAGGCGGCGATGGCCCTGTGGAGCTCCTCCTTGGTGAAGTCGGGCCAGAGCACGGGGGTGAAGTAGAACTCCGCGTAGGCGCACTGCCAGAGCAGGAAGTTGCTCAGCCGCTGCTCTCCGCCGGGACGGATGAGGAGCTCCGGACTGGGGATGCCCGCGGAGTAGAGGTAGGCCTCGAAGCCCGCCTCCGTCAGCTCCTCCGGCCTCATGAGGCCGATGCGGCAGTCCTCCGCGAAGCGGGCGGCGGCGTGGACGATTTCCGCCCTGCCGCCGTAGTTGATGCAGATACTGCAAAGACAGCCGGTCAGGCGCTCGGAGATGGCGTTGCACTGGGCGATGAGGTCCCGGAGCTCCTGGTCCAGGGGCGTAAGGTCCCCCATGAAGCGCAATCGCACGTTGTCCCGCTCCATGGTCTCGATGGCCTCCAGGAGGTACTTCTTCAGCAGAGCCATGATGGTGGACACCTCGTCCCGGGAGCGCTTCCAATTCTCGGTGGAGAAGGCGTAGACCGTGAGATATTCCAGGCCGATGTCCCGGCAGTAGGTGGCGATGGTGCGGAAGGTCTCCGCCCCAGCCTTGTGCCCCGCGGTGCGGGGGAGGCCCCTGCGCTGGGCCCAGCGTCCGTTGCCGTCCAGGATGATGGCGATGTGGCGGGGCAGGCGGTCGAGATCCACCTGCCCCGCACTGCCGCCGCTCTTTCGTTTAAAAAGCAGCTTCATGTAAGTCCCTTTCTGAAGAGGAGAGGGGGCGTCAAACCTCCAGGAGCTCCTTCTCCTTCTTCTCCGTCAGCGCGTCGATCTCCTTGGACATGTCGTCGGTCATCTTCTGGATGTCCTTCTCGGCGATCTTCATGTCGTCCTCGGTGATCTCGCCGTTCTTCTTCTGGGCCTTGAAGGCCTCCACCGCGTCCCGGCGGATGTTGCGGATGGCCACCTTGCCGCCCTCGGCGTACTTGGCGATCTGCTTGACCAGCTCCTTGCGGCGCTCCTCGGTGAGCTGGGGGAAGGCCAGGCGGATGATCTTGCCGTCGTTCTGGGGGTTGATGCCCAGGTCGGACTCCTGGATGGCCTTGCAGATGAGCTTGACCGCCTGGGCGTCCCAGGGCTGGATGGTGAGGGTGCGGGGGTCCGGGGAACCGATGGAGGCGATCTGGTGGATGGGGGTTGGGGTGCCGTAGTAGTCCACCATGATCCGGTCCAGCACGGCGGCGTTGGCCCGGCCTGCCCGGACGGCGGCAAAATCGGCGGCTACGGACGCGATGGTCTTGCGCATTTTTTCCTCGTAGACTTTGTACTCGCTTTTCATTGTGGTTGATCCTCCTTCACGATCGTTCCAATCTTCTCGCCTCTGAGCACCCGCAGGATGTTGCGGGGGTCCTTGAGGGCAAAGAGCTGCACGGGGATGCGGTTGTCCATGGCGAGGCTGGTGGCGGTGGTGTCCATGACGGCCAGACGCCGGGAGAGGACCTCGCTGTAGGTGATCTCATCGAACTTCACGGCATTGGGGTCCTTGCGGGGGTCGGCGCTGTAGACGCCGTCGATGTTCTTGGCCAGCAGGATCACGTCGGCGCTGATCTCCACAGCCCGCAGTACGGCGGCGGTATCGGTGGAGAAGTAGGGGTTTCCGGTGCCGCAGCCGAAGATGACCACCCGGCCGGCCTCCAGGTGCTCCACGGCCCGGGCGCGGGAGTAGTGCTCGGCCACGGGGCTCATGGTGATGGCGGTGAGCACCCGGGCGGGAACGCCCTGCTGCTCCAGCACGTCGGAGACGGCCAGGGCGTTCATCACCGTGCCCAGCATCCCCATCTGGTCGGCGCGGGTGCGCTCCATCTTCCCGCCGCCGTCCTTGACGCCCCGCCAGAAGTTCCCGGCCCCCACCACGACGCCCACCTGGACGCCCATGTCCGCCGCCTCCTTGATGACGCGGCAGACCTGGTCCAGCACGGCGAAGTCCAGGCCGCGCCCGCCTTCGCCCGCCAGGGCCTCTCCGCTGACCTTCAGCAGGACTCTCTTATATTTCGGTTCCTCCATAGGCTCCTCCAGCATGTAGATTTTTTCCGGACAGTTCGCTTCATCTATTCTAATATATTTCGCCGGGTTTGAAAAGTGGTATTTTGCAAATTTTTTGTGACGGAGGGAAGAAAAGTCTGCACGGGCCGGGGCTTTCAGGGATATGCGGGGTCAAAGACTTTGGAAAGCGGGCAAAAAACCCAATAAAAAGCCAACATCTCTTCGATTTTGGAATTTACCACTGGATGGCGGCGGGTGGTGGAGAAAGTTTCCTAATCTTTTTTGATCTGGAGCTCAAAATATGCTTATTTTTTAGTGCGCTTTTATTAGTGCCTGCTAACTGATTGGTTCCATAGCGGGCAAAGAGAAAGCCGCCCCGGGGTGATCCAGGGCGGCATGGGCCGTGCTTTTTTGCAGATGACCTGATCGAGGATCTCGCTATCCGATCTGCAAGGTAGCGTGAATTTTGATGTCTGCTATAGGCGGGCCGTTCTAAAGCATTGACGCGTCAAGCCTTTCCGTCAAAGTTCTATCACGTCCATCACTGCCCGCTCAACACACAGAGACGTTTCAGCGTTCAGCACCAAGGACAAGTCCGATACTCCCCCGCCATTCATATGCGGATGCAGTATGACGGCCTGGTGCAGGGTCTGAGAGCCGTGTGTCAGGCATTCCAGAGAAAAACGCAGGGGGAGCGCATCGGTAAACGCGCCGCCGGGGGACTGCCTGAGACAAATCGCCCCGGTCCCCTCTGCCGGACCAACAGCGCAGGCATTCAGTGTGTACTGGACCATATAGGCCTTCCCCGGCTTCAGCTGGACCCGGACAGGAGTACGCCCCTCCCAACAGATGTCTTTCCCGGAACAGCTGCACGATCTCCAGGGCAGGCGGCAGTCCGGTTTCCAAATCATCCGCTCCCGCTGGACTGACAGCTGGAGGGAGCTCTTTTCGCAGCTCCGCGTCTTGCATGGGTCCGGACAGGGCGCGGGACAAGGGTCCGAGCCCTGCGGCGGACATGGCGGCGGGCAGGGGGCCGGCTCCGGTTTACAGGGCGGCGGAGGCGGCGGGCAGAACTCCAGCACCTTTTCCAGCTTGTTTTTCAGCAGCATCTGATTCTGTGTCACCGCCTCCACCAGGGCGGCGACGCTTTTGTTGACCGCCAACACATCCTGGGGACAGGCGCAGGGACTTGCGCCGGGCAGCGTACCCAGAATATATTGCAGTTTCTCACCCTCGGCGTTGAGAATATGGCTCAGGGCAAGCTCCTCCATAGCGATGGACGCGATGATCATGGTCAGAGCATCCTCCCGGGTCATATCCGCGCCGTTAGGGGGGAAGGAAGGCATAGACATATTCAAAGACTCCATAGTTCGTCCCGAAAGGACCGGGACGGAGATGTGCGGCAGGATACTCATACCGCCATTCTACCCTATGCCGGCTGGAGCAGGGGGGTTCCGGCCGGCACCGGACCGGAGGCGGGCGCATAGGATATTCCACGCGCTGTCCTGCGGCACGCCCCGCAGATGGAAAGGAGACCCGTAATGATGTCTCCGTCCGGCTTTCCCATCGCCGGGACCACCCTTCTGGCGGGCGGCGTGTACGTTAGAAAAGCACTTTGCGGGCCGCACCCGGCCCGGTTCCTTTTCTCAAAAAAGCGGCGCAGCCGCTTCTTTGGGATGCGGGAGCCATATTATCATGAATGAAAGGGAGGCCCTCCATGGTAAGCGTCAGCCTGTGCATGATTGTAAAAAACGAGGAGGATGTGCTGGAGCGCTGTCTGAAGAGCGCGGCGGAGCTGGTGGACGAGATCATCATCGTGGACACCGGCTCCACCGACCGCACAAAAGAGATTGCCGCCCGCTTCACCGGCAAAATCTTTGACTTCCCCTGGCGGGACGACTTCGCCGCCGCCCGGAACGAGTCCTTTTCCCACGCGTCGATGGACTACTGTATGTGGCTGGACGCCGACGACGTGCTTCTGGAGGAGGATCAGAGGGCGTTTTCGGCTCTGAAGGAGACCCTGGACCCGGCGGTCTCGGTGGTCATGGCCCCCTACCACACCGGATTTGACGAGAGCGGCCGGGTGACCTTCTCCTGCTACCGGGAGCGGCTCATCAAAAACCGGGCCGGAATGGTCTGGGCAGGGGCCGTCCACGAGGCGGTCAATCCAGCTGGAAACATCCAATACGCGGATTTCGCCGTTACCCACCGCAAGACCCGCCCCTCTGACCCGGACCGGAACCTGCGCATCTATCAATCGCAGCTGGACGCGGGAAAGGAGCTGGAGCCCCGCCATCAGTTCTACTACGGCCGGGAGCTCTACTACCACCGCCGCTGGGAGGATGCTCTGGCTGTCTTTGAGCGGTTTCTGGAGGAGGGCCGGGGGTGGGTGGAGAACAACATCGACGCCTGCTGCCACTGCGCCTACTGCCAAAAAGAGCTGGGCCATGACCGGGAGGCGCTGGCAGCGCTGCTACGCACCTTCGCCTACGACCGGCCCCGGGCCGAGGTCTGCTGTGAGCTTGGCCGCTGGTTTTTCCGGCGGGAGCAGTACCGGCAGGCCGCCTACTGGTACGCCCTGGCGCTGACCTGCGTCCGGGACGACCGCCGGGGCGGCTTTGTGTCCCCGGACTGCTACGGCTACCTCCCCTGCATCCAGCTGTGCGTCTGCTACAGCCGCATGGGAGACCAGAAAAGAGCGGCGGTCTACAACGAGCTTGCCGCCGCCTGCAAACCGGACTCCCCGGCGGTCCGCCATAACCGGACGCTCTTTCAGGCTCTGCCGGAGCAGGCGGTGTGACAGAAGGATATGCCTCCGCTTACAGCGCCTGCCGGTACAGCCGCCGTCAGACCAGGGAGCCGCAGATCAACAGCAAAAATAATCTCCCGGCCGGAGGACGCTTTACGTTGACGAACCGCCAAAAATATAGTATAATAGACTCCAGAGAAGCATCTGTCTGCGGCCCTGCCCCGGGGCAGGGGATGGGAAGAGGAGGTACCCACATGCTGGAGAACATTTTAGAGAACATGTTAGAGAACATGATCTGGGTCTGGCTGGCGGTCGTGGCCTGCTCGGCAGCGGTGGAGGCGGCGACCATGGCGCTGGTCTCCGTCTGGTTCGCGCTGGGGGCCTTGGCGGCGGTCTTCGCGGCCTATCTGGGGGCGGACCTCGCCGCCCAGATGACGGTCTTCATCCTGGTGTCCCTGGCGGCCCTCGCGGCGGCCCGGCCCCTGGCCCGGCGCTTCGTGGACCCCCACATTGTCCCCACCAACGCCGACCGCCTCCTGGGGACCGCGGCCCGGGTGCTGGAGGACATCGACAATGACACCCGCTCCGGCGCGGTCTTCGCCGACGGCAAGACCTGGACCGCCCGCAGCGCGGACGGGGAGGTCATCCCCGCCGGGGCCACGGTGGAAATCGTCCGCATGGAGGGGGTCAAGCTCTTGGTCCGCTCCCAGGCGGCGGTGTCCGTGCTGTCGTAGGGGAGGGCAGTGCCCGTACATCATGAAAAATACCGAAAAAATGCCCGGAGCAGTTCCAAAGGGACTGCTCCGGGCATTTTCCGCGCCCTACCGGGCGGAGGGTGCCACCGGCGTCCAGTGGTGCTGTCCGAAGAGGCCGGTGAAGCGGTAGACGGCCCGGGTGGCGCCGTCCAGGGGCACGTCGCTGATGGTCAGCCCCTCCTCGTAGACGGTGATGGGCTCGCCCATGCGGCAGCTGTCCTGATATGCGCCGTCGTAGAAGAGGTTCAGGTCCTGCCTTGGCCGGTCCGGTCACGTTTTTCTCCCGGCCTCTGGGGCGTTTGGGTTCCATATGCGTCATCTCTCCCTGTCATGTCGCCAGCGGGAGCGCGTGCGCCCTCGCATTGTCCGGCAAAGTATACCAAGGGACGGGGCGGATGTCAATAAAAAGGTGGCGGTATCGGGGAAATCGTGGTATGATACCACCGGAGGAATGAAGCTATGTCAATTTTTATCACAGGCGACACCCACGCCGGTTTCCGGCGCTTCCGAAAAAAGACCTTCCCCCAACAGGCGGGGCTGACCAAGGACGACTATGTCATCATCTGCGGCGACTTCGGCGGCGTCTGGGACGGCACGCCCAGGGAGCGAAACTGGCTGGACTGGCTGGAGGCGAAGCCCTTCACCACCCTCTTCGTCTCCGGCAACCACGAGAACTACGATCTGCTCTCGGCTCTCCCGGTGGAGACCTGGAACGGCGGCAAGGTCCAGCGGGTGCGGCCCTCGGTGGTCCACCTGATGCGGGGACAGGTCTACGAGATCGGCGGCAGGCGGTTCTTCACCATGGGCGGGGCCTCCAGCCACGACATCGGGGACGGCATCCTGGACCCGGCGGACCCCCAGCTCAAGCAGAAGTGCCGCCGGCTGGATGAGCGGGGCGCGCTGTACCGCATCGAGCACCTCTCCTGGTGGAAGGAGGAGCTCCCCGGAGAGGCGGAATACCGGGAGGCCCGGGAAAATCTGGAAAAATGGGGCTGGGCGGTGGACTTTATCATCACCCACTGCTGTCCCACGTCCGTGCAGGAGACGCTGGGGGTGGAGAGCTGCCGCCCCGACGCGCTGACGGACTTCCTGGAGGAGGCGGCCCGAAACTGCCGCTTCCGGCACTGGTTCTTCGGCCACTACCACGGCGACCGGCGCGTGGGGGAAAAATTTACCCTGCTCTATCAGAAAATCGCGGAGCTCAAGGAGGGCGGGGCGCAAATTTCCCTCCCCGGCGGTTGATTTTTTCCCGTTCAGGGGGTATAATTTCCCAGGAAACTACTGCAAAGGAGAAGCCTCTACATATGGAACCCATGGAACAACTGGAAGCGAAGCTGCAAGCGCTCCTCGCGGCCGTCGAGCCAGGGGACCGGGAGCGGGTACGAAGCGCCCTCGTCCACTGGGACGCGGTGGCCAAGCCCCTCCACGGCTTGGGGGAGCTGGAGCGGGCCGTCGCCCGGATGGCGGGGGTGGCTCCCCTGCGCCGGGAGTATAAAAAGTGCGTTGCCGCCTTCTGCGCGGACAACGGCGTGGTGGCCGAGGGCGTCACCCAGACCGACAGCTCCGTCACCGCCGTGGTGGCGGGGAACATGCGCGCCGGACAGGCGAGCGTCTGCTGTATGGGCCGGGTCACCGGTGCGGACGTGGTCCCCGTGGACGCGGGGATGCTCACGGAGGTGGAGGGCCTGCGCTCCATCAAGGCCGCCCGGGGCACGGAGAACCTCGCCCGCACCCCCGCCATGACCCGGCAGCAGTGCCTGAGCGTGCTCCTGGCTGGGGCGGACCTGGCCGGGGAGCTGGCACAGCAGGGCTATACCCTCCTTGCCGCCGGGGAGATGGGCATCGGCAACACCACAACCTCCAGCGCCGTGGCGGCGGCACTGCTGGGCCGTCCGGCGGCGGAGATGACCGGCAAGGGCGCGGGCCTCTCCAACGCGGGCCTGCAAAAGAAGATCGCCGTCATCGACCGGGCCATCGCCCTCCACCGCCCGGACCCTGACGACCCCGTGGACGTCCTCAGCAAGGTGGGCGGGTACGACATCGCCGCCATGACCGGATTCTACCTGGGCTGTGCGAAAAGCCGGGTTCCCGCTATCATGGACGGGTTCATCTCCACGGTGGCAGCTCTGGCGGCGGTGCGGCTGTGCCCGGCGGCGGCGGACGCCCTCACCGCCTCCCACCTCTCCGCTGAGCCGGGGGCGGGGTATGTCATGGACGCCCTGGGCCTCACGCCCCTGCTGAAGCTGGGCATGGCCCTGGGGGAGGGCACCGGCGCGGTGTCCGCTATGCCCCTCATCGACATGGCCCTGCGGGTGTACTTCGACATGCCCTCCTTCGACGCCACCGGCATCGAAGCCTACAAGCCCCTGTGAGCGGGGAGCTCATCCTCGTCACCGGCGGCAGCGGGAGCGGCAAGTCCGCCTTTGCCGAGCGGACCCTTCTCTCACGGGCCCGGGGGAGGGCAGTGTACCTCGCCACTATGTCCGGCGCTGACGCCGAGAGTCTACGCCGCATCCGCCGCCACCGGGACATGCGGCAGGCCCACGGCGACGCGGCGGGGCTCCACTTCACCACTCTGGAGCGCCCGGTGGACCTCGGCGGCGCGGACATCCGCCCTGGGGACGCGGTGCTTCTGGAGGACCTGGGGAACCTCCTGGCCAACGAAATTTGGTCTCCCGGGGGCGCGGGGGAGGGGGCCCGGGAGCGCATCCTCTCCGGCGTGGACCGGGTCCTGGACCGGGCGGAGACGCTGGTGGTGGTCAGCGTGGAGGTCTTCTCCGACGGGTGCCGCTACGACCCGGAGACCCTGCACTACATCCGCACCCTGGGGCAGCTCCACCAGGATTTGGCCCGGCGGGCCGCGGCTGTGGCGGAGGTGGTCTGCGGCATCCCCATTTGGCGAAAGGGGCCGCCGGACGGAAAAATCTGAATTTTTTGGAGGCGCATATGGGATATACAGTTGAGCACCTGGAGACCAGCCGTGCGGAGGGCTTCCAGCCCCTGCCGGTCCTGCGGGCCGTGCTGGGGGAGATGCTGGGGCTCAAGGGGGAGCCTGCGGCGCTCCTGGACTGCGGGTGCGGCACCGGCTTTTTTACCCGGCAGTATGCCCGCCTGCCGGGGGTCACGGCCACCGGGCTGGACATGGACGAAAACCTCCTCTCCGCCGCCCGGGACATCGCGGCGGGGGAGGGGATGGACATCCGGTTCGTCCAGGGGGACATCACCGCCCTGCCATATCAGGACGCGTCCTTTGACGCGGCGGTCTGTGACATCCTGCTGGAAATTTTTCCGGACAAGACGGCGCCCATCGGGGAGCTCTGCCGGGTCTGCCGTCCGGGCGGACGGGTGCTGTGCATGGAGCCCAACTACCGGAGTGCCGTGTACCGCGATCCCCGGCTGACGGATGAAGACAACCGCCTCTGGATCGACTGGATGCAGGCGGGGCGGGCCTTCGGCGCTGGGGTAGAGCTCCCCGAGGCCATGGCCCGGTGCGGCCTGGAGGAGATACGGCTTGTCCCGTGGCTCTGGGGCGGCCTGCGGGAGGACCCGGGGACGGAGGACCCCGCCGCCTACCTCGCCGCCCGGGAGGCGGAGCTGGAGCAGGGCATCGCCCTGGGCCTCCTCTCCGAGGAAGAGGCGGAGACGTACCGCGCCCTCTTCCGCCGCACCGCCGGGGCGCGGAGGACCGGTCCCGCAAGCGTCCTCCGCGGGATCAACGTGTATCTGGTCTGCGGGCGCAAGCCCGCAGAGAAAGGAGACTGCAATGCTGATCGAATTTGAAAAGATGGGGGAGACCGTCCTCCCCAGGTTCCAGGGCGGGGAGGGGGACTTCCGGGCCAGGATGCACGCCGACGGCCTGGGAAAGATCCTCCAGGGCGTCCTTGAGCCCGGGTGCTCCATCGGACTCCACACCCACGAGTCCAGCAGCGAGATCATCTACATCCTCTCCGGCACGGGGCGGGTGCTCTGCGACGGCGTGTACGAGCCCCTCGCCGCCGGGAGCTGCCACTACTGCCCCAAGGGCCACGCCCACAGCCTTATCAACGACAGCCAGGGCGCTTTGACGTTTTTCGCCGTGGTGCCCAACCAGTAACGCAGTGAAAAGGAGGAACTTCCATGAACGACTGCCTGTTCTGCAAGATCATCGCCGGGGACATCCCCAGCAAGAAGGTCTACGAGGACGACCTCTGCTACGCCTTCTACGACATCGACCCCCAGGCCCCCACCCACTTCCTGGTGGTGCCCAAGGAGCACATCCAGTCCGTCTCCGCCGTCACAGAGGAGAGCGCCCCCGTGGTGGGCCACATCTTCGCCGTCATCGCGAAGCTTTCCCAGGAATTGGGGTTCGCCGGGGCGGGCTACCGGGTGGTCTCCAACATCGGCGAGGCCGGACAGCAGTCCGTGCCCCACCTGCACTTCCACGTCTTGGCCGGACGGGACATGACGTGGCCTCCGGGCTGAGGCACGCGCCATGGGTGAACGAGACAAGCTGCACACCGGGGACCTGTACCTGCCCAACGACCCGGATGTGATCGAGGAACAGCTGGGGTACATGGAGCTGCTCTATGATTACAACCAGACCCGCCCCCGGGAGCAGGAGCGGCGGCAGGCCCTGCTCCGGCGGATGCTTGCGGAGGTGGGGGAGGAGTGCTGGATCGAGCCGCCCTTCCACGCCAACTGGGGCGGGCGCCATGTCCACTTCGGCAAGGGGGTCTACGCCAACTACGGCCTGACCCTGGTGGACGACACCCATATTTACGTGGGGGACTACACCATGTTCGGCCCCCATGTGACCGTGGCCACGGCGGGACACCCCATCCTGCCGGAACTGCGGGAGAAACAGTACCAGTACAACATGCCCGTGCGCATCGGGCGCAACTGCTGGATCGGCGCGGGGGCCATCATCCTCCCCGGCGTCACCATCGGAAACGACACGGTGGTGGGCGCGGGGAGCGTGGTCCCACGGGACCTGCCGGAGGGCGTGGTGGCGGTGGGGAACCCCTGCCGGGTCCTGCGCCCGGTGGGGGAGCGGGACCGGCAGTTCTACTTCCGGGACCGGCCTGTCCGGCTGTGAGAAATTTTCGCAGGAGCCTTCTGCCAATCTCTTGCAATTTCCCGGGGAATATGGTATGCTGTTGCTACCAAAATGGTCCTGCGGTCCGGTACCGCTTTCTGTGAGAAAGGAGCAGTACGATGAGAAAGATGGAAAAGAAACTCCTCCCTGTGCTGGCGGGCCTGCTGTTCATCGTCCACACCTACTGGATGTTCTGGTACCACTTGAGCATGTTGGTGTTTGCCTTTTTCATGATCCCCATCTATCTCTTTCTGGCAGTGATGCTCTTCCGGCGGCACAGGGGCGGGCTGCTGGCGATGGCCCTGGGGCTGATGATGCTGGCGCGGGTGTGGTCCTTCAACACCCTGCGGGAGATGGAGTCCCTGCCGCAGGCTTGGACCGCGCTCTCCGCGGCCTACCTGGCGGGGACGGCGTTGCTGCTGGTCTTCGTTTTGACCAACAGCGTCTATCTCCTCCGGCGGTTCCGGTATGCCGTGAACCGGCTGTGGTTCCTGCCCGGCGTGGTCATGCTGGCGGCTTTTGTGTGGTGCAGTGTCTCTACGCAGGCGTACCTGGAGCAGGATTATTTCTCCCTGCGGACGTGGATCCTGTCGGCAAGCAATCTCTTCTGCTGCCCCATGACCGACGCGCTGGCAGTCCTGATGGTGGGCCGGTGGGTGGCCGTCTCCGCAGAGGACGACCTGCAGCCCTACCTGTCTATGCGAGGGAATATCATCTCCGAGGAGGAGTTCCAGGCGAAAAAACGGGAGCTGGGGCTGCAGAGGCTCCGCAGTTAGAGACTGGGCGTTTTAAGAGAATAATGTGGGGGAGGCGTACGGAAAGTGCGCCTCCCTTTTTGCGCGGAGAGGTAAGCGTCAAATTCTCCCCACACCCTGCCAGAGCTCAGAGGAAATGAGAAAATACAATAGAGTCTGGTGTAGTGGCGTGTACTATCAGATAGTGTACGCCACCAGCTCCCGTTCTATGACAAGGCCCAGGCCCTGCGTCAGATGAAAAAACAGTCCAAAGGCCCGGACGCGGTCTATCCGCTGTCCCGGAAAATGTGCTGCGGGATCTGCGGCTTCACCATCTACCGGAGACCTGCCGATGCTGGGGGTGCTGACCTTCCGCCGGTGTTACTTCCGCGTTACTAGCAAAAGATTTTTTCCGAGAAATAGAAATTCCCTAGAACCGTTGCGGCTCTAGGGAATTTTGTGGTGGAGACTGCTGGACTCGAACCAGTGACCTCCTGCGTGTGAAGGCTTTACCTATAACCGATTAAACGTTGCGCCACAATAAGTTTTAAATCCATTATCCCGTTTTAACCTTGCTTTTAACCTCAAACGCTTTGTTAACCTCATCTACAAAATTGTTAGGGTGCTGATCTACAAGGCGAGTATAAATGTCCAAAGTGACTTTGATATCTGCATGGCCTGCCAAGTACTGCACTTTTTTAGGTTCGCTCCCGATAAAATCAAATTTGTAATATACGTGTGCCTCAAAATGTGAGGCGTCACTGGAAAATCGATCGTATAATAGAAATTTCCACCCCTGCTTTTTGCGCCTTTTTCCCGCATGAAGGTAGATGTCTCTTTTGTCGCAGAATATGGAATAGTATATGTTTTTTCCCCTATACAGCGATTCTCGACGATTCGCCACAAATTTTTGAATTGGGTTTGGGAGAGCGGATCGCCACCGACCACATGCCCGGAAGATTGCTGGATATCACGCAAATAGCTGGTGAGCTGAACAGGGAGGGGGATGCTCCGAAAAGCAGCGTCACTCTTGAGAATCTGGTCTACGACCGGGCGGCAGTGGTCCCATCGGAGTGCTCTTTTGACGATGATATGAGGCGTTTGCTCATCCAGCTTTACACAGTCCCACTGAAGGCCAAGGATCTCCTCGCGCCGTAACCCCGTGTAGATCCCCAGCATGATAAAGGGCTCAGCTCTGGTGCCTTTGATGGCTTGCAGAAGTACTTCCACCTGCTCTTGCGTCAGGGCGGTCTTCTTTTTGGACTTGTACCCGCCGCTTTTCAGCTTGGCGCATGGATTCCGATCGATAAGCTCATTGTCTATCGCATTCTCAAACATTTTCCGCATAGTACGCAGGACTTTGCCTTGAAGGGATGCTGACTTGTCTGCCAACGCAATCATCACCAGCCGGGCATCATCCGGCTGGACATCCCGCATGCGCTTCTGCCCGATGATTGGGACCACATGGAGGTTGATGGCCCCCTCGTAGACCTCCCGGTTTTTGGGCTTCATGTCCGCCGTGACCAGTCGAAGCCAGTCCGTAGCGTATTCGGACACAAGCGGATCATCTCGCCGGGCCTGCCGATCTTTGATGGCCTCGACTGCGGCGGACAATTTTTGGGTGAGCTCGTCGGGCGTCTTGCCGTAGATGGCAACATATTTCCCGTCAGCGTCTTTGATGCGCTTGCGATAGAGCTTCAGACGCTCGACATATTCATAAGTTGGCTTTTTAGGGCGTGGCACTGCACTTCCCTCCAATCGCCGGAGATGTGTCCAAGTTGGACACGTTCCTTTTCCGGCAGGCATCAGGCGGGCCTATTTCGAGAGCCGCTTTTTCCTTTTAGAAGAAGATGCAACAATGCTATAGGCCCTGTTAGTCTTTTTTATCACATGAGCAGGATATACCTTGCACTTCTGTACGCCTAAGGATCTGGGGAGTGATGCCTTATGGGGGGGGGGGGCAAACTTAACCACCCTGGCCCGAGACGCGTCGCCTTTGGAAAACGCCGCAGCGTCTTCAAGGCTTTCCATTAGCACATCGAAATATTTCTTATCCACTACTACTCCTCCTTAATTGCCTCAATCATCTTGCGTACCATATCTCTCTGCTGTGGGGTCAGATCGGACTGTATATTTTTGGGATAGGCCAACAGCAAGTATATCTGTTCCTTTACAACAACATCAACGTAAATCACACGCCCACCGCCCGATTTACCTCTCTCTGCCAAGGGAATACGGACCTTCCTAGCCCCGCCAGTGTCTTGGATGACATCACCAGCTTCAGGATTAAGTATTAGCAGATTTTGAAGTAATCTCAACTCATCATCGCCGAGATCCATCGCAGCCCATGACTTTTCAAAGCCCTGGGTTAATACGAACGACCTTGCTTTTTCATCTCTCATAGTGTATGTATTTTAATTGCGGTGTGTCCAACTTGGACACATTTTTTGTATAAAAGCTGGGTTGGGGCATTACTGCGCCTTTTCCAGATCGTTCAGGCGCTGGGACATAGACTTGATGACGGACTTCAAGAGGGCAACATCATCCTCCAGAGCCTCCACCCGGTTCCTCGGGGCTAAGGTCTCCAACAAGGTTTTATGCCCTTCAGCAAGAAGGCTCAGCCGGGGCAGGACAACATTCTCCTGGGTGATGGCCACGCGCGTCAGGGTCTCCCGTATTTCGGACTGGTCCTCCTGAAGCCTTTTCAGCATTTCTCCGTGCTTTTCCAGCAGTTCTAAGATTTTCTCTTCATTGCTCATCCTTAAATCCCTCCCTTTTTTGATGTTCCTTTGTGTGCCGAACTTGGACACATCCTCTGTCTATTGTTCCTGCTTTTCTGGTATTTGAGTTGCCAATTTTTCAAAGTACATTGCAAAGTCTCCATCGAATGACCGATAGGACTCTGTATAAGAGCTGAGACTTCCGGTGGGTGAGGTAGCAAGGTTTGTCAGCCCGCAGTAAGCATCGTACATTGAGTCCAATGTAGCATAGCAGGCCGAAAACTCATCTGTGGGATTCTGAAGCTGTTTCATCAGTTCATCGACCGAATCCCGATTGCTTTTGATATCAGAAACAGTAGATTTGATCTCTTCGTCCGCATATAAGGCGCTGATGGAGTCATTAAAATCATCGTGATATGAGCCATTTTCATCTCTGGTATATGGAGCTGTGTCAAAACTGTACTCCTCATAGATCGTGTTGTACCAGACATCATGGGTAAGGATGCAGATTTCTTCCGCATCCATAGCACCCATAATCATGACCTCACGAATGGACACCAAGTTGTCGATGTACGCATTCCGGGCGTTCAGTGCATCCAGCGCGGCCTGCCTCTCTGTGTGTGCCTTATTGACAAACACACCGATCACAACAATCAAAGCAACACAGATAGCAGCAACAATGCCAATAACAATCTTTTTTGTCTTGCCGGGATCTTTGGACGATAGGTTGATCGCCGTGACCTCAACAGGTTGCGGAGTATTTAACTACTGAGAAGTTTCTTCCATCGGATAACCACAATGAGGGCACGCTTTTACCTTGTCAGAAACTTCCTTCCCACATTCCGGGCACTGAATCAAAGCCATTGGAATATCCTCCCTTGCGTGTCCAACTTGGACACGTTTATTTTTTTCTCTTAGTTTTTTCTATTTCTGAAAATTGTATAACTCTACGCGAGGTTTTCTGCTTTGTCCGCAGGTGCGTATCGATTGATGATGTTGTCTATGATAGCCCGATCAGCCGGTGTAGCAATGCGATACGCAGAAACCAGGGCTTGTTCTGCATCAGACAGCGTCAAGTCTGATGGCGACATAGCGACAATTTCCTTGGTGTAAGTCCCCATAGGCACCTCTCCCAATAGCTCACTGGTCGTGACACCAAGGTAATCTGCGAGCATTTGAACTTTAGTGACAAGTGGACGACGCCCACGCTCTATATCGTTGATAAAACTTCCTCCGACGCCACTTTCTTTGCAGGCATTAGTGGGCTTTACCTTGCGTTGCAGACATAGAATTTTGACATTTTGCACAAATCTCTCGGCATCCAGCAGGCATCACTCCTTATAAAAAATTGGAAGCTTCGCATAAAATTAGCAATTTCAAAAATAAAGGCTTGACACTACGCAATTTCGGATTTATCATATAGCTACAGGCAAGATAGCCCCAGGCAATCCGCAAAGGCAAAAGAAAGGGGATGAACGCAGTGTACATCCATGAAGCCATCAAGTCAAGCCCAGCACCCGGCGAACGGCGGCCTGTAACTCCGGAGTGGTTTTGTCATAAGCAGAGGCCACCTCCAAAGTGGGCAACGAAACCTGCGGTGTGTCGGGAATGGTTGTACAAGTTCCGATTGGTACCTCCCCCAGTAACTCGCTGGTGGTGACACCCAGATAGTTTGCAAGCATTTGAACTTTCTCGACAGAAGGGACGCTCCCGCCGCTTTCAATTCTGTTGACTAAGTCTTTGCCTGCACCGCTTTCACGGCATGTAATTGTAGGTTTCACTCCCTTCACAGCACAGAGTTTTTTTATATTCTGCACAAAAAACTCCCTATCCAAAGGTGTTAGTCACCTCCTAAGGCATTACGCCAGCCTTTCGCCTCCGCCTTCCGATGAATAACGCCCGGAGGCCAAAAGGTCGCCTAGGTACTCTATACCCCGCTTTTGACCTTCGTCGTTCAGTTGCCGGAAGGAATGGAGCATGGCTTGCTCCAAATCGGACAAGCCGCTGTCTGGAAGAGTGGGGGCCGCTCTTGCTTGCGGAATACCGCCCATAGGAACTTCGCCTAGTAATTCGCTGGTGGTGACGCCCAGATAGTTCGCGAGCATCTGGACTTTTGCTACAGACGGAGTCTGACCGC
>Ga0137309_100613_pt1 | contig 26168 bp, 20 predicted proteins | sample NAcewiD2O_June_FD_97179 | JGI IMG/M metagenome (GOLD analysis project Ga0137309, IMG submission 97179) | Mouse cecal microbial communities from Vienna, Austria - N-Acetylneuraminic amended D2O_June | ecosystem: Host-associated > Mammals > Digestive system > Large intestine > Cecum | place... | reverse complement strand
GAACGGGGCCGGAGACCCGAGCGCCCGTGCGCTTGGCCGTTGCCACAATCTTTTCCGCCGACTGGTCCACCAGCTGATGGTCGTACCCTTTGAGCCTGATCCTGATTTTTTCCTTGACTGCCACTTGTTTACCGCCTCCTAAAAGTTCTTTGGGCGTTGTTTTCTCTCACACTGTTCCGGGTGTTTCCCAGCTTGACATAGAAAAACCGGCGATCCGCACAGGGGCGGAACCCGGGGACAGAGTTAGAAGACTCACAATATCCTCCAAACCAGCGCACGGCCTGCCGGGGCAGTCCCGGCGGTTCCCGCTGCTTCAGATTCCTTCGCCCGGTTTCAAATCGGACATACTCCACGGAAAAACCGGCCAAGTCCCCTTCCAAGGGCTGTGGGCCGCAACCTCCCGCTTCAACGCCAGCGCGGCACACCCGCTTTGGGCGCGGCACGCGTTTTTCTGGCACGGGCTTTCCCCCGCGCCAAGTACAGGGGGATTTTCCCCCTTAGCAGTCGTACCACTGTATCTTACCACAAGGTCTTGGGTTTTGCAAGCTTTTTTTGAAATTTTTTTGAATTTTTTCCGCCCGCTTTTCGTGGCACGCAAAAGCGGGGCCCAGACCTGTCTTGGGCTTGGAAACAGGCCCCACCAGCCCTTGGAAAGCTTTTCATTATATTAATCGCTCTGGCCGCGCCCCTCTTGGGAGTGTCCGTTTCGGGGAGCACAGATAAATCCCTGTGGTTGGGACAATCCATCCACTTTCCCGCCGTTTCATTTTCTTGCTTTTTGTGTTATAATAGATACAAACTGGCGCCTGCGCCATGAAGGAGGCCAATCATGGGTCCCGCTTCCATTCGTTCCGTCCGTCCAGAGGACGCGGCGCGGCTTTTGGAGATTTACCTACCAACTGCTATGTGGAGCACAAGGCCATATCCTTTAAATATGCCGTTCCCAATCTGGAAGAATTCACCGGCCGCATAAAAACCATCGCCCGGCGCGGAGCCATAAGCATTTTGCAAAACTTTTTATTTTTGAAAGGATGAAACCATGAACGCAGAAATCATCTCCGTTGGCACCGAGCTGCTGCTGGGAGCCGTGGTAAACACCGACGCGGCCCTGGTGGCCCGGGCCCTCTCTGGCCTTGGCATCAACCTGCTGCACACCTGTGTGGTGGGGGACAACCCCCAGCGCCTGAAGGAGGCCATCGAAACCGGCCTCTCCCGCAGCGGCCTGCTGGTCATGACCGGGGGCCTGGGCCCCACCACCGACGACCTGACCAAAGAAACCGCCGCCGCTGCCGCCGGAAAAAAGCTGTGCCTCCACCAGCCCAGCCTGGAGCGCATCCAGAGCTATTTTAATGAAAAGCAGGTCAGCAAAAACCAGGAGAAACAGGCATGGCTTCCCGAGGGCTGCCATGTGCTGCAAAACGACAACGGCACCGCCCCAGGCTGCGCCTTCCAGGCGGAAAACGGCAGCACCATTTTGATGCTCCCCGGCCCGCCCAGCGAGCTGGAGCCCATGCTCCTCCACTATGCCGTGCCCTACTTGAAGCAGCGGCAGGAGTTCACCATCGTCTCCCACAATGTGCGCATTTATGGCCGGGGCGAAGCTCCGGTGGCACAAATGATGGACGACCTGATGAATGGGGAAAACCCCACCCTGGCCCCTTACGCCAACGAGGGCGAGTGCTACCTGCGGGTTACCGCCAAGGCCCCCACCCAGCGGGAGGCGGACGCCCTGTGCCAGCCCCTGATTGAGGAGATTCAAAACCGGCTGGGGGGCTTTGTGTACGGGGTGGATGTGGACAGCCTGGAGGCTTTGGTGGTCCAGCTGCTGGCCGGGCAGGGCAAGACCCTGGCCACCGCCGAGTCCTGCACCGGCGGGCTGCTCTCCAAGCGCCTGACGGACGTGGCCGGGTCCTCCCAGGTGTTCCACATGGGGGTGGTCACCTATGCCAACCAGGCCAAAGAGCAGCTGCTGGGCGTGCCCCGCCAGGTGCTGGAAGCCCACGGCGCGGTAAGCCCCGAAACCGCCCGGGCCATGGCCCAGGGCATTGTGCGGGCCAGCGGCAGCCATCTGGGCATCGGCATTACCGGCATAGCCGGACCCCAGGGCGGCACGGCGGAAAAGCCTGTGGGGCTCATCTACATCGCCCTCTCGGACGGGAAGGATACCTGGGTGGTGAAGCGCTCTCCCATTGGCCGCACCAAAAGCCGGGACTGGCACCGGCACTGCGCGGCCTCCCAAGCCCTGGACATGGTCCGGCGGTACCTGACCGGGCTGCCGGTTGTGGCGGAATAGAAGGGAGGCGGCAGCCATGACCGCGCCTCCTGTGGGCCGCTTTGCCCCCAGCCCCAGCGGCCCCATGCACCTGGGCAACCTGTTCGCCTACCTGCTGGCTTGGCTTTCGGTCCGTTCCCGGGGCGGAAAAATTGTGCTGCGCATGGAGAACCTGGACCCCCAGCGCACCAGCCGGGCCTATGGGGAGCAAATTATGCGGGACCTGGAATTTTTGGGCCTGGACTGGGACCAGGGCCCCTATTGGCAGTCAGAGCGGAGCGGCTACTACCAACAGTGCCTAGACGCGCTCACCGCCCAGGGGCTGGTATATCCCTGCTTCTGCTCCCGGGCGGAGCTCCACGCGGCCAATGCCCCCCACGCCTCGGACGGGGACTGTGTCTACTCGGGCAAATGCCGGTCCCTGACGCCCCGGGAGGCCCAGGCCCTGGCCAAGAACCGCTCCCCCGCCCTGCGGCTACGGGCAACGGGGTGGGCGGGCTTCACCGATGGCCACTACGGCCCCTTGGAACAGGACCTGGAGCGGGACTGCGGAGATTTCATCCTCCGGCGGTCCGACGGGGTCTTTGCCTACCAGCTGGCCGTGGCGGCGGATGACGGGGCCATGGGTGTGACGGAAGTCGTCCGGGGCCGGGACCTGCTGGGCTCCACGCCCCGGCAGCTGTACCTGTACCGGCTGCTGGGCCTTCGCCCCCCAGCCTTTGTGCACATCCCCCTGCTGCTGGCCGGGGCCGGTCCGGGCGAGCCTCCCCGCCGGCTCTCCAAGCGGGACCAGGACGCGGGGTTGGACGTTCTGCGGGGGCGGTTCTCAGCGGAAGAGATTTTGGGGAGGCTGGCCTATTTGGCGGGCCAGCTGCCCAAGCCAGAGGCAGCCACAGCCCGGGAGCTGGCCGGGGCCTTTCAGTGGAGCAAGGTGCCGCTGGAAGACATTTTGCTGCCCGAGGAACTGTTCACGCCACCGGGAACATAAAAGGGCGCGGCAAAAAGCGCGGAGCGCCACGCTGTGGCGTCACACGAAAAACCGGGCGCCGCCCGCACCGCGCCGCGCCTAACCGCGCTTTTGAATGAAGTAAAAACAGCGGACTCCTGGATGCCGCCCGCCCTGTTGGTCTAGCGCTGGCCCCATGGGGGAGTCCACTGTTTTGCCGCGCGAAAAGCGTTTAAGGTCAAAACCGCCTCCGGCAGGTCAAGAAACTTTGGGAACCTTTACCGGCGCTCTACCCCAGCGCCACGGGCCGCAGAATCTCATACCCCAGCCCCTCCGGGTAGTGCCGCTGGTAGCACTGGCAGGCCTCCTCGTTCCACACAAAGCGCCCGTTTCCAGCCGCCGTGCTGAGGCCGCTGGCGTCCAAACGCGCCTTCTCCAGGTCATAGTTCCAGGCCAGCTCCTCTACCCGGCGCATCACCTCTCCATTGTCCTCCATGTAGTCAAAGGGCGGGTGATAAAACACCAGGTAGTAGCTCCCCGGGAACTCCCGAACCGCAAAGCCCTCCGGCACTGGCCCGGCATAGTCCGGCAGCGCCCCAAAGCCGTAAAAGTACCGGCGCTCCCCCTGGGGGTACCACCAGCCCGCCGTGTGGGACGCCACCACCGGGTGGCTCAGGCTCCGCAGGCTCTCCACGGTTCCGCACACAGAGTCGCAGTCGTGATACCGCCAAAACTCCCCGTAATTCCGGGCCCGTTCCTCCCAGACCCCCACATACTTGTGGGCCGGAATGTACTCCACCCGCACCCGCGCTTCCCGCAAATCCTTCAAACTCATATGATTCCCTCCTTGTTGCTGCTGGCCGCGGTGCCAAGGAGAAAAAACCTCCTTGGGAAGAAAGAGAGGCAGCGGCCCGCCCCCACGGCGGAAGGCGGCGGGGGTTAGGCCAAAGGCGCTTCGGAAAGCCCTGGTCAAGGCCTCCTGGGAGGAGAACCCGCAGGCCAGGGCAATGTCCAAAATCCGCTCCTGGCTGTTCCTCAGGGCCTGAGCCGCCAGAGTCAGCCGCCGCCGGGCCGTATAGCTTTTCAGCGTTACGCCGCACACCCGGTGGAACAGCATGGAGCAGTAGGTGGGCGAATACCCCACCTGGCGGGAGAGCTCCGGCAGTGTGGGTTCCTCCAGCAAGTGGGCCTCCAGCCAATCGACCATTTCCTGCACGGCCTCATTCCATTCATACATGGGCGCTTGCCTCTCTTTCTCCGCCGCAGCCGGTGCATTAAGGATACCATAAGATGGGGACGGGCGTCTTGACCGGACTTACGGTCTTAGGCGGCCAAGCAAAACCGCGCAAAGCCCACAGGAGCCTTGCGCGGTTCTTTTTGATGAATGATATGCCTTAACGCCGGCCCGCGCCGCCGCCTCGGGAGCCGCCGCCCCCATGGAAGCCTCCGCCGCCACCGCCAAAGCCACCGCCGCGGCCAAAACCTCCACCGCCCGCGCGCCCGCCGCCGTGGAAGCCGCCAAAGCCGCCCTGCGGGGGCCGGGGAGGCCGTGGGCCGGGCCGGCCAAAGCCCCCAAACCCACCGGGCCTATGGCCGGGCGGGGGAGGCGGCGGGGCCCAGTAGGTTCTGGGGCGGCGGTTCATCATGCTGCCCAGGAACATGCCCTGCCAGAAGCCGCCCCCACCGCCGCTGCCACGGCCTCCGCCGCCACCGCGGCCGATGCTCCGCAGCACCGCGAAAATTACCATAATAACCACAACTACAATGACCACCCGCACCAGAGCGCCAACAACCTTCACCGCCCTGCCCAGCAGGGACGGGCCCCGGTGGGAACTCTCTTCATAGAGGTCCTCATAGGGGTCCTGCGCCGGGGGCGCCGCCTGATGCGCATAGTAGGCGTCCAGCTCTTGGACCACGGCGCGGAAAAACTTCCGCGCGCCCTGGTCATAGTCCCCCGCCGCAAAGTCCTCTTCCAGGTACCCGTCCAGCAGGTCCCGAAACTTGGCCCCGTCAAAGTAGTCCTCAATCCCATAGCCCGCCAGAGCGTAATAGTCCTCCTCGGCAATGGCCATCACCAGCAAAATGCCGTTGTTGCGCTCCTGGGAGCCAATGCCCCAGGTGTTAAACAGGTCGTTGGCATAGTCCTGAATGTCCTCGCCGCCCAAAAAGTCCACGGCGGCAACGACCACCTCGGCTCCATATTCCGGGAATATCTTCCGGTTTTTGTCAATAATCTCCCGCTCCGTCTTCTCCGAGAGCACTCCGGCGCTGTCCAGCACATACTGGTTCTCCGGGCGGTCCGGCACAACGGCCAAAGCCTGGGGAGCCAGCAAGACCAGGGCCAGCAGCACCGCCCACAGGGCCGCTCCCATTCTCGCGGTTCGTCTCTTCAAGGTTCCTCCCCCTTCCGATGGGAAACGCCCCATCAGTTAAAGATGCTGTCCAGAATGCCATCCACCAGGCTGTCCACCTGCTCGCCTACCTGTTCGCCAAAGGTTTCCGCCTGGGCTTCCACCTCCTGGGCGAAGGCCTCCACCCGGCTTTCCAAAGCCTCTTCCGCTGTCTGCTCCGCCTCCGCGGCCCCGGCCAGCTCCTGAGAAGCCTCCGCCCCAGCGGCCTCATCAAAAACCGCCATGGGCTTCAACAGGGCAATGGGCTTTAAGCGGGCCAGCTTTTCATTGTAATTCCGGGCCTGGTCGTTATAGCTGCTGCGGGAGAGCTTATCCTGCTCCGCCTCCATGTTGGCCAAAATCTGGGCCGGATATTTTTTATCGTTTTCAGAAAGCTCCGTCTTTTCCAGGGCCGAGGCCAAAGCTTGCGCGGGCTGGTCCAGCTGGGCGTTTAAGGCGGCGATTTTCTGAAACGTCTGGTTTTCATACTCATATCCATACGTCTCACAGAGCTTCACCTGATGCTCCAGGCTGCCGGCCAGCTTTTGCAGCTGGCTGTTCTGCCCGGCGTATTTCTCCGCCAGAGAGATCAGGTTGTTGGCCTCGGCCTGGCGGCGCTCCAAGCCCTCGTAAAGGGCATACCCGGTGTCGTCATAATAATAGTGCCCGCTGGCCTCTTCGCGCAGCTTGATAAGGGAGCGGTTGACGCCCAGGGGAATGGAGGCGGCAATGGCGGCGGCCATAAAAATGGCGGCTCCTACATGGCGTTTCTTTTTCATGGCAGTTTCCTTTCTACATAAAACATAAAGATCGAAGCGCGGGGGCGGGCCCTTTTAGGTGTGGATGTCGAGAAGCTTTTGCTTGAGTTCGCCTTCCAGGCGGCCGATCTCCGCTTCGGCGGCCCGCCGCTTGGCCCGGCCCTCGTCCTGAATCCTTACCACCTCGTCCAGGGTCTGAATCAGGGACTGGTTGGTTACCCGCAGGGTCTCCATGTCCACCACGCCCCGCTCGCTCTCCCGGGCTGTCTCAATGGTGCTCATCTTCAGCTTCTCCGCGTTCCGGCGCAGCAGCTCGTTGGTCATGTCGCTGACCTCCCGCTGGGCCCGCACGGCCTGCTCGCTGTGGGCCAGGCCCAGGGCCAGCACCATTTGGCTCTTCCACAGGGGGATGGTGTTTACCAGCGTGGACTGAATCTTGTCGCACATAAGCTTGTCGTTGTTCTGCACCAAACGGATTTGGGGGGACATCTGCACGCTGACCATACGGGTCAGCTCCAGGTCGTGGAGCTTCTTTTCAAAGCTGTCGCACTGCTGGGCGAAGTCGTTGGCCGCCTGGGCGTCCTCCGCCAAGCCGCTGCGGCGGGCCTTGTCCTGTAAGGTCACCAAGGTGGTGGCCCGCTCCTGCTGCAGCTTCTTTTTGCCTGCGATGATGTACATGGAAAGCTCCTTGTGGTAGTTCAGGTTCATGTCATAGAGCTTATCCAGCATCACCACGTCCTTCATCAGCTGAACCTGGTGACTCTCCAAAGCGGAGGCAATTTTGTTCACGTTTACCTCCGCGCTGTCATACCGGGCTTTCATGGCCACAATTTTATTCCCCGTGCTTTTAAACCGGCCGAAAAAGCCCCGCTTCTCCTCTTCGTCGATGTCAAAACCCTTAAGCTCCACCACCAAATTGCTGATTTGGTTGCCCACCTCGCCCAGGTCCTTGGTGCGCACATTATTGAGGGCCGTGTCCGAGAAGGAGGCGATCTTCTTCTGGGCGGCGGAGCCGTACTGCATCACCATGGTGCTGTTCTGCAGGTCGATCTTCTGGGAGAACTCATCCACCACCTTGCGCTCCTCGGGGGTGAGCACGTTCTCGTCCAGGGTGGTGACCTGGGCCTCCTCCTGCACAGCGGGGGCCTGGGGCTCTTCCGCGGCCTCGGGCTCCAGGGTCAGGGTAGGCATCTGGGGGGCGTTCTGCTCCAGGGCCAGCTTCATTTCATTGTCCATCCTTACGACCTCGTTTCATGTTTATTTTTTACCGTCAGTGTCCAATTTAGCGTACACATAGGTGTCTTTCCAAATGGGTCTGCCCTCCGGGTCTTTCCAAAAGAACACGTTCCGCCGCAAATGGGCTTCCCGGCGAAAGCCCAGGGCCTCCAGCAGCTTCCACGAACGGGTGTTGGCCGGGTCGCACTCCCCGTAGATCCGGTGGGTTCCGCTGGAAAAGGCCCGCCGGACCAGAGCCTGGCAGCTTTCTGCGGCATATCCGGCTCCCCAATAGTTTTGGTTGAACACATACCCTATTTCCAGCGCCTCAAACTCTCTTTTTCCCAGGTAGACATTGCCAATCAGCTTGCGGGCGCTTTTCAGCTCCACCGCAATCATTTCTTCGGTTCCCATGCGCCAGCGGAGGCTTTCCCGGGCCTCCTCCAGCGTCATGGGCCGGTAGGGCTCGAACGCCACCACCTTTTCATCGGATACATATTCGAACAGGTCCCGCAAATCCTCTTCCCGAAAGCTTCTTAAAATCAGGCGCTGGGTTTGCGCAAAAATTGTGCCGCTCTCCATGTGGTTCTCCTTTTTCTCCGGCAAGCCTATTATAAGTCCACTCTTTTACAGAGTATTATCCCATTTCTTAACAAGTTATGAATCCGGGGTCAGGGCCGCAAGTTCCATTCCCTCGGCCCTCTCCCTTTTACAGCAGGTTCCCGTCTTTATCGTAAAAAGACCGGCAGTAGACCGCCCGGCCAGAGGGCCGGGGCCTCCGGCAGTCCGGCGGGGTCAAAGGTTTTCATCTTCATGCTGTTTCCTCACTTTCCGGTCCGGCCCTCCTCCACAAAGCCCTCCTGCTTCAGCATGGTCTCAAACACGGTGATGTCCGCTGAGATGTCCATGGCCTCGTCGGAGAACAGGGAGTCCAGCTGCTTTTCAAAGGCGTCGGCCACGGTGTGCATCATCCCCGCGATGTTAAACATGGTGGAGGTAATGTTCTCCCCCTTCACCGACTGCCGGGACAGCTGCTCATAGCTGTTCAGCAGCTTCAGGGTGGTGGGCAGATAGTAGTTCATAAACTTGCGGATCTGAGGCGCCTTGCCCGGGTGCTGGGCAATGTAGTTGAAAATGTCCGCCGCGGCCCGCTCCATCCGGTCGATGTCCGCCGACAGGGCCTCGTCCGGGATGGCGTCGTTGGCGGCCCGGAGCTTTTTGATCATCTCATGGCCCTCGTCGATGATTTTGTCCACCTCCGGGTTGCCGGTGGCGGATTTCTTCTCCGGCTTGGGCTCGGGCTCCTTTTTCGGCTCAGGCTTGGGTTCGGGCTTGGGCTGTTCCACTGGCACCAACCGCTTTTTGCCCCGAAACATGGCCCCGGAGAGCAAAAATGTCAGAATCACCACAATGGCGAACACCGCCCACTGCTGGGGTTCCATCATCTGCGCGTTCATGGCGTAAAGCAGGGCCACCACGCCGGTGATGTAGTACTTGGCCGGACTGCCCATGTGCTCCACCTTCATGGGGGGCATTTGGGGCGGCGGCGCGGGGCTGACCCCGGTAGGGCGGCGGGGCGGAACCGGCTGCTGGGGCCGGGCGGTCTGGCCACCCGTGGGCGGCACAGGGGCCTGGGGTCGCCGTCCCGGCTGGGGCTGGGGACCCGGCTGGCCGGGGCCGGGATAGCGGTAGGTGCCGTTGGGATTCCGGCCGGCCTGGTAGCCCTGGGCGGCGGACTTCACCACCGGCGCGGCGGCGTTTAAGGCGGCGTCGAGCCCAGCTGCGGCGCGGCCCAAGCCCTGGGCCAGCTTATCCGCGGCGGGAATGCCTGTGCCGGTGAGGGTTTTATAGACCTGGGAGGAACGGTATTCCTTCTCAACGGGGCGGTTCGGTTTTTGATTCATGAGCGCTTATCCTTTCACAGGAGATGCCGGGCGGATGGAGCAAAGTCCTATTCTTTATATTGTACGTTTTCTTGAAGAGCATGTCAACTGATTTTTCACGGGGGAAGTGTCCCAACCACAGAGATCATCATCTATGTTCCCCCGCCCTACGGGCGGGGGAACACGAAAAGCTCTCCGAAACGGACACTCTCTTCACGGGAAGCTCCGGCAAAGCGGCACAGCGGTTAGGGCTTGTTTGAAAATAGAGGGAATGACGAATTTTTGGTCAGAAGTGGCCAGATTCCAGGAGAAGAACCGCTGTAGTTAGCTGCGCTAACTACGTCAACCTTTCGGTTGACGAGGATTTTTGACGCAGAAGATGACCGCTTATGGGCAAAAAGACGGCGTTTTCGATTTTTCAAACGAGCCCTAGTACCGCTTTCCCAGCCCCGGGGCTCCTGAAACGCCCTGGTTTTGAAAGCAAATTTCACTCCTCCCCGCGTCCCGCTGGAAGTTTCTTAAAAATTTGTGAATAAATTGTAACAAAACAGTTGATTTTCTTTGAATAAACAGGTATACTGAAATAAGTGGAACCCCAGCCTATTGGGCCTGCCCAGGCCGGGGCCGCAATATTTTATGGGAGGGTATCCTTTTGGACAAATTTTTGCAGAGATTCCAGCTCAAAGAGCATGGCAGCGACGTGAAGACCGAAGTCATCGCCGGTTTAACCACGTTCCTCTCCATGGCCTACATTTTGGCCGTCAACCCCAGCATGCTGGCCGCTTCCGGCATGGACCAGGGGGCTGTGTTCACCGCCACGGCGGTGTCCGCATTCATCGCGACCATTATTATGGGCCTGTTCGCCAATTACCCGGTGGCGCTGGCCTCGGGCATGGGGCTTAACGCCTACTTCGCCTTTACCGTATGCCCCATGGTGGCCGGCATGGGCGTGCAGGACCCCTGGAAAGTGGCCCTGACCGCCATTTTGGTGGAGGGCGTCATCTTCATCATCCTTTCCATCTTCAAGTTCCGGGAAACGCTGGTGAACGCGGTGCCCGCCAACCTGAAGTACGGCATCTCCGCGGGCATTGGCCTCTTCATCTCCATTGTGGGCCTGGAGGGCGCGGGCTTTGTGGCGGACGACGCCTCCACGTTGGTCTCTTTGGGCAATGTGGGCTCTCCCCAGGTGCTGCTGGCCTTTGTAGGGCTGCTGCTCATTGGGGTTATGTGGCACTTTAAAGTAAAGGGCGCCATCCTGTGGGGCATTCTGGGCACCTGGCTGCTGGGCATTCTGGCCCAGCTGACCGGCTGGTACGCGGTGAACCCGGAGGCGGGCGTGTACTCCCTGATTCCGGATTTCAGCGGCGGCATTCTGCCCCCGTCCCTGGCGCCCACCTTCTTCCAGTTTGACTTCACCTTTATAGGCGCGCACTTCATCAACTTTGCGGCCATTGTGTTCGCGTTCCTGTTTGTGGATCTGTTTGACACGGTGGGCACCCTGATCGGCGTGGCGGACCAGGGCAATCTGCTCAACGAAAAGGGCGAGCTGCCCAATGCCGGCCCCGCGCTGATGAGCGACGCGGTTGGCACGGTGGTGGGGTCGGTGCTGGGCACCTCCACGGTGACCAGCTATGTGGAATCCACCGCTGGCGTGGCCGAGGGCGGCCGCACGGGCCTGACGGCGCTTTCCACGGGCGTGATGTTCGTGCTGGCGCTGTTCCTGTCCCCGGTGTTCCTGGCCATTCCCAGCTTTGCCACTACTCCGGCGCTGGTGTTTGTGGGTCTTCTGATGATGAAATCCGTGCTGAAAATGAAGTTTGACGGGGACATTGCCGATGTAGTGGGCGGATTCCTGGCCCTGATTATGATGCCCTTCACCTATTCCATTGCCAACGGCATTATGTTTGGCATTTTGGCGTGGGTTGTTTTGAAGGTCTGCACCGGCAAGGTGAAGGACATTCATCCGGTGATGTGGGTTTCCTTCGCGCTGTTCGTGCTGCGGATTATTACGCTGGTGTTCCCGGTGTAAAGCCATTTTAGGCAGAATAAAAGCTCCGGAGGATTCTTAAAGAGTCCTCCGGAGCTTTTATTCTTTTGCTGCGTTAGCTTTAGCCAATGGGCTCAAAGTCCGCGGGTCCATGCTTGCACAGGGGGCATACAAAATCCTCCGGCAGCTCGTCCCCTTCATAAATGTAGCCGCACACCTTGCACACCCAGCCCTTTTTGCCCTCGGTCTGGGGCTTGGGCTTTACGTTCTCCTGGTAGTAGGTGTAGGTCATGGTCTCCACATGGGAGATCACCCGGGCCTCGGTTACCGTGCAGATGAACATGCCGTGGGTGTCCAGGTCCACATACTGCTCCACCTTCAAAGACATAAAGGAGTTGATGAACTGGGGCAGAAACGCCAGCCCATTGTCCGAGCGCAGAATCTCCTGGCCCGCAAACTTGTCCGCCGCGCGGCCGGACTGGAAGCCGAAGTTCTGGAAAACCGAGAAGGGCGCGTCTTGGGACAGACAGTTGATGTTCATGATCCCTGTCTGCTTGATAACGTGATGGGAATAGTTGTCCTTGTTGATGCACACCGCAATGCGGTTGGGGGTGTTGGTCACCTGGGTCACGGTGTTGACAATCAGGCCATTGTCCTTTTTGCCGTCGCTGCTGGTGACTACGTACAGGCCATAACCGATGTTAAACAGGGCGGTCAGGTCGTGCTTGTCCGCGGTGTCGTCCTGCCGGGCCAAATAGTCCTGGCAGAGGTTGTTGGCCAGGGCCTCCAGCTTTTCGCCGCTCTCCGCGTTTAGGGCGGAGCGGATGGTCACCGTGGGCTCCGCCAGGGTCAGCTTCTTGGACTTCTCCAGCATCCCCTTCATCACCCGGGCGGCCATGGGGGCCCAGCTGCCGTTTTCAATGATGCCGATGGTGCGGTTCTGGAAGTTCCGCTCGGTGAGATGGGTGATAAACTCCCGCATGTAGGGGAAAATCTCCGCGTTGTAGGTGGTGGTGGCCAGCACCAGCTTGTTGTAGCGGAAGGCGTCCTCCACGGCCTCGGCCAGGTCGGTGCGGGCCAGGTCGTGGATCACCACTTTGGGGCAGCCCTTTTGGCGCAGCTTTTCGGCAAACTGCTCCACGGCCTTTTTGGTGTTGCCGTAAACGGAGGTGTAGGCAATGACAATGCCCTCGCTCTCCGGGGTGTAAGAGGACCAGAGGTCGTACTTCTTGATATAATGGCCCAGGTTTTCCTTGAGCACAGGGCCATGGGTGGGGCAGATAATCTGAATGTCCAGACCAGCGGCCTTTTTCAGCAGGTTCTGCACCTGGGCGCCATACTTGCCCACAATGCCGATGTAGTAGCGGCGGGCCTCGCAGTCCCAGTCCTCCTCCACGTCCAGCGCGCCGAACTTGCCGAACCCGTCGGCGGAGAAGAGCACCTTGTCGGCGGTATCATAGGTAACAATCACCTCCGGCCAATGGACCATGGGAGCGGCCACAAAGGCGAAGGTATGCCGGCCGGTGCACAGGGTGTCGCCCTCGCCCACCACCAGGCGGCGGTCCTCAAAGCCTGTGCCAAAGAAATTGGCCATCATGGCAAAGGCCTTTTCGCTGGAGACAATGGTGGCTTCGGGGTACATTTGGGCAAAGCTGGCGATGTTGGCGGAGTGGTCGGGCTCCATGTGCTGGATGATAAGGTAGTCGGGCTTGCGGCCGTTCAGGGCCTCCTGGATGTTGTCCAGCCACTGGTGGTTGAAGCGGCCGTCCACCGTGTCAAAGACGGAGATTTTCTCGTCCAGCACCAGATAAGAGTTGTAGGCCATGCCGTTGGGCACCACATATTGGCCTTCGAAGAGGTCCACTTGGTGGTCGTTTACGCCTACATACTTGATGTCCTTGGTAATTTCCATATGGGGTTCTCCTTTTGGGAAAATGATGTACGTTTAGGGTATAGTATAGCACAAAGCGGGCGGTTTGAATACCCCGAAGGCGGGAATTTTCCAAAAAAAAGCAAAGGGGGGGGAAACCGGGGGCGCGGCAAAAGTCTTTGGCCCTGGCGGCCCGAGGAATGTCCGTTTCGGAGCGTTTTTCGTGTTCCCCCGCCCTACGGGCGGGGGAACACGAATGATTGTCTCTGTGGTTTGGACACTCCCGCGGCCCGCCGGGGCTTGCATTTTTCCGCAAAATGCAGTATGCTATATCATGGCGTTTTTTGCGCCGGTCAGTCGAAACATCCTGACCTTAAACAAAACTAGGGGCCGCTTTCTGGCAGGCCCCGGCAATGGAGGTTTTCACACCATGTCAAACGTCAAAAAAACCCGCTTTCTGGCTCTGAGCGCAGTCATCGCGGGGCTCTACGCCGCGCTCACCTTTGCGGCCGCCGCCTTAAACCTGGCCTACGGCCCCATTCAGTTCCGCTTCTCCGAGGCCCTCACCGTTTTGCCCGCCTTTACCCCCGCCGCTGTGCCGGGGCTGGCGCTGGGCTGCTTTTTGGCCAACCTGGGCAGCCCTCTGGGTCCGGTGGACTGGGTCTTCGGCACAGCGGCCACGCTGTTAGCGGCCCTGGGCTCTTGGGCGCTGGCCCATGTGAAGTATAAGAACATTCCCATTTTGGCCCCCCTGCCGCCGGTTTTGGCCAATGCCCTTGTGGTAGGGCTGGAAATTTCCTGTCTGGCAGACTCCTTTGCCTGGAGCAACTTTTCCTGGGCGGCTTTCGCCTCGGGCGCGCTGTCGGTGGGCTTGGGGGAGCTGGTGGTCTGCTATCTTCTGGGCGTGCCGCTGATGCTGCTTCTGGAGCGTTCCGGACTTTCCAAGCAGCTGCTGGCGTAGCATCGTAAAAAACAGCCGCGTTAACAAAACATAAAAAAGCCTCGGTTACGCTCCGGGCCCCGGCCGGGCCGGCGGCGAGACTCTTTGAAAGCGAGTGTCTTTATGCCCCTCTCTCTTACCCGAAAGCAGAAGCTTTCCCAAAAAATGAAACGCACCGCCCCCATCCGGCTCATTGTGATCAGCTTTTTGCTGCTCATCGCCCTGGGCACAGCCCTGCTGGCCCTGCCCCTGGCCTCCGCTTCCGGGGGCTTCACCCACCCGTTGGACGCCCTGTTTACCGCCACCTCGGCCACCTGCGTCACCGGCCTCTCCGTGGTGGACACCACCTCGCACTGGTCCCCCTTTGGCCAGGCGGTGGTGCTGGGGCTCATCCAGCTGGGGGGCCTGGGGCTTTCCACCTTTGCCACCGGCTTTTCCCTGCTGGTGCACCGGCGGCTGGGCCTGCGGGAGATGCTTCTCACCGGCGAGGCCTCGGGCAGCGACATGCCCGGAGCGGCGGGACTTTTGAAGCTGATGCTGGGCTTCACCTTTTGCTGCGAGCTGCTGGGCGCGGGGCTTTTGATGCTCCGCTTTGTGCCGGAGTACGGCGCGGCGGGCGTGTGGCCCGCGGTGTTTGTGTCGGTTTCGGCCTACTGCAACGCAGGCTTCGACATTTTGGGCTTTGTGCCGGGCAATTCCAGCCTCACCGCTTTTTCCGGGGACCCGCTGGTCTGCCTGACCATCTCGGCGCTGATTGCCACCGGGGGCTTGGGCTTTGTGGTGGTGCGGGACATTTACCAGTGCAAGCTGCTTGCGCCCCTGCGGGGCCGGGGCCGCCAGCGGCTGAATTTCCACTCTCAGATCTGCCTGCGGGCCACCCTGGCCCTGCTGCTGGGGGGAACCTTGGCCTTTTTTCTGTTGGAACGGGGCCGGACCATGGCGGGCATGAGCTTTTTGGAGCAGTGGAACACCGCGCTGTTTCAGTCGGTAAACACCCGCACGGCTGGCTTCGCCTCGGTGGACATTGGGGCCCAGGGGGACTTTACCAAAGTCCTCTCCGTGGCGCTGATGTTCATTGGGGGCTGTCCCGGCTCCACGGCGGGCGGGGTGAAGACCACCACGCTGGTTGTGCTGCTGGTCACGGTGTTTTCCACCCTGCGGGGCAGCGAGGAGGCCATGGCCCTGCGCCACCGCTTTGCCCCCAGCGTGGTGTACAAGTCCCTGACCGTGGTGCTGCTGGGCCTGGGGGTGGTGTTTGCCGATGCCTGCGCCCTGCGCTTTTTAAACCCCGGCCTGCCCTTTCTGGACCTGCTGTACGAGTCCGCCTCGGCCTTTGGCACGGCGGGCCTGAGCGCCAGCCTGACCCCCCGGCTGGAACCAGTCTCCCGGCTGCTTTTGTGCCTGACCATGTTCATTGGCCGGGTGGGCCCCCTGTCCTTTGGGGTGTCCATCTTAATGCGCGCCAAAACCGCCGGGACCATCTTTCCTCAAGGCCGCATGCTCATCGGCTGAGGCCGGCCCTTCTCCCTTTGCGGGGGCCAAAAACCCGGCGTTTCCGCCCTTCTTTGCGGGCCGGCCTGGAGGAAGAATGGTTTCAAAATTTTCTTTCAAATATGAAAGTTTTTTCCTCTAGCCATATATCTAGGGGCTTGCCATTTCGGATGGAATGTATTATAATAATGTGGAATATTTTTAGACCGCGAATTGGACCAAAACGTCAGGCGCGCCCGCCGCGCCGGCGAGGATATAGAAAGGAGGCTCACCAGATGGAAGGGCCCAAACGAAGGCAGAAAATTCTCATCGTGGACGACTCGGAGATGAACCGCTCGATCTTGGTGGATATGCTGGGTGGGGAATACGATACCATCGAGGTGGAAGACGGGTTAAAAGCCGTGGGCGTGCTGCAGCGGCAGGGGGCGGAGATCTCCCTGGTGATGCTGGACATTGTTATGCCGGAAATGGACGGCTTTGGCGTTTTAGAGGTGATGAACCAGCGGCACTGGATCGAGTCCATCCCGGTGATTATGATTTCCGCCGAGACCGCCTCGGACCGGATTGACCAGGCCCTGGAGCTGGGGGTTACGGACTTTATCAGCCGCCCCTTCGACGCCCGGGTGGTCCGCCGCCGGGTGGTGAACACCCTTTTAAGCTCCGCCAAGCAGCAGGAGCTGGAAGCCCTGGTGGCCGAGCAGATCATCGAGAAAGAGCAGAACAGCCTTTTGATGATCGACATCCTGAGCCACATCGTGGAGTTCCGCAACGGCGAAAGCGGCCAGCACGTCATCCATGTGCGGCGGCTCACCGAGGTGCTGCTGCGGGCGCTGATGAAAAAGACGGACCGCTATGGCCTGACCCAAGAGCGGGTGGCGCTCATTAGCGAAGCCTCCGCCCTGCACGACATCGGCAAAATCGCCATTGACGATAAAATACTCAACAAGCCCGGGCGTCTGACCCAGGAGGAGTTCGAGGTGATGAAGACCCACTCCCTGGCTGGAGCCAATATGCTGGATGGGCTTTCGGTCCACCAGGATGAGCCCCTGGTGAAGGTAGCCTATGAAATCTGCCGCTGGCATCACGAGCGCTGGGACGGGCGGGGCTATCCGGACGGTCTGAAGGGGGAGGACATTCCCATCTCCGCCCAAACCGTGGCCATGGCCGACGTATACGACGCCCTGACCAGCCAGCGCATCTACAAGCCCGCTTTCTCCCATGAGGAGGCGGTAAGGATGATCACCAACAACGAGTGCGGCGCCTTTAACCCCCTGTTGCTGGAATGCCTGCTGGAGGCGGCGGACACCCTGCAGGAGGAGCTCAACGGCGGCCAGGCCCATGTGCGGGAGAGCCAGAAGCATGTGCTGGACAATATGGCGGACAAATTCTCCCAGCACGCGGAGCTTTCCGCCTCCAACCGGACCTTGCAGCTTTTGGAGCACGAGCGCATGAAGTACAGCTTCTTCGCGGCCATGAGCAAGGAGATCCAGTTTGAGTACACCATCTCCCCCTCTATGGTTTCCTTCAATACCTGGGGGGCCAAGGCCCTGGGGGTGGATGAGATTGTCATGGACCCCTTCAACGATCCCCGGGGGCGGAAATACCTGGACGGCGGCCTGGGCGAAAAGCTCTCTGACGCCATTGACACCACTACCCCGGATGACCCCATTGTCACTTTGGAGACCAAGATGAGCTTCGATGGCACTATGCGGTGGTTCCGCTTTGTGATGCAGGCCCTTTGGTCCGATGACGAGCCCGCCCAGCTGCGGGGGGTTATCGGCAAGGCCATTGACATCCACAGCTCCCGCAGCTACCTGGAGAACCTGGAGCGCCGCGCCTCTTTGGACGGACTGACGGGCCTTTTAAACCTGACCAGCGCCCAAAAGCAGGTGGAGGCCCGGCTGAAGGAGAGCCCGGAGGGCAAATATGCCCTGGCCTTTTTTGACTGCGACTTCTTTAAAATGGCGAACAATACATATGGGCACCTGTTCGGCAACGAGCTATTGGTGCACATTGCCGGCAAGCTCCACCAAACCATCCGCAGCGGCGACATTGTGGCCCGGGTGGGCGGGGATGAGTATATCATCTTCTTTGCCTACCACCAGGAGCTGGAGCCCATTATCCGCCGGATGCACTCGGCCCTAAACGGGGAGGACTTCCGGGGCTTTACCATTTCCATCAGCATGGGTGTGGCCACCACCGAGCAGCTGGGGCCCAACTTCAGGGCCCTGATGGGCGCGGCGGATAAGGCCCTGTACGCGGTGAAGCAGGCGGGGCGCGGGCAGTACCTGTTCTACACAGGGAACGAGACCTCTCTGAAGGAGACGGAAGAGGTAAGCGTGTACGCCAACCAGTCGGAGATTATCGAATTCGGCTCCGGAGAAGAGGACTGAGGAAAAAGCCCGGCCAGCGGGCGGCGCGCGAAAAGCCTGGGAATTGTATTCTCCTGTGCAACATTCCGGCTTGAACCCCGCCGTTATTCATGCTATAATGTACCCAGGGCCCGCGTGGGGCAAAGCTCGAAAGCGGGGCGGCTGTTTCCCGCTGTGTCCTGCGGCGCGCCCAGCAGGCGCGCCCGAGGCTTTGAATATTGGCTTTAAACACAAATTTTTATTCCAAATGTTATGGAGGAACCGCTATGACCTTGCAGGAATGCTATGCCATACTGGGCGGGGACTATGCCGAGGTGAGCGCCCGGCTGCCCAGCGAGAAATTCATCCAGAAATTTGTGCTGAAGTTTTTAGAAGACAAGACCTATGGGCTTCTCACGGAGTCCTGGGAGGGCGGCAACGACGAAGAGGCCTTTCGGGCGGCACACACCATAAAGGGCATGTGCCAAAACCTGGCCTTTAACACTCTTTTGGCTTCCAGCAGCGCCCTGACCGAGGCCCTGCGGGGGGGCCGCAGCCCCGAAGCGCCCGCCTTGTATGAAAAGGTGCTGGCCGACTATGAAACGACCGCCGGAGCCATCGCGGCCTATAAGGAGCAGCTTTGAGGCGGTAAAAACTCCAAGACCGAGTGAGGGATCTGCGCATGGATATAAAAAAAATTAACCCGACCCATTTTTTGGTGGGAAGCTTCATTGCCGTCTCTATCTTTACCTTCGGCGTGTTCTTTTTCCTCTCCCAGTATATGGACCGCATCAGCTTTAACACCATTTCCCAGGTGGGCGATACCTACATGCGCGGCATGAGCGACCAGATATCCATGCATTTTCAGACCACCGTGGAGCTGCGGCTCAACCAGGTGGAAAGCATTGTGGAAGACATCCTTCCCGATGACCTGCGCCCTGAGGCGGGGCGGGAGGACGTGTTGGAGGAGCTGGCTACTACCGGGACGGCCAGGGGCTTTTCTCAGCTGGCCCTTCTCAGCGCCCAAGGGGAGTTTGAGATGATCTATGGCGATAACCTGGTTGTCACCGACCCGCCCCCCTTCCTGAACAGCCTGCGCCTGGGCGGCTCCAAGGTGGCGGTAGGCTCGGACGGCAAGGGGGACAACCTGGTGCTGCTGGGAGTAGCCTGCAACTACCGCATGGAAAACGGCCAGGACGCCATGGCCCTGGTGGCCAGCATCCCGGCGGACTACATCACCCAAACCCTGGCCCTGCAGGAAAATGACGACAAGATTTATTCCTTCATCATTCGGGAGAACGGCAGCTTTGTCATCCGCACCAGCGACGCGGTGCGGGACGACTACTTTGACCGGGTGCTGTCGCTGTATGATGAAATTGATGGCCAGACCCCCCAGCAGCTCATTGATGGGCTGAGCGCCGCCATGCGGGATGGGGCCAACTATTCCAGCGAGATTTCCATCCGGGGCGAAAGGCGGCATCTGTTCGGCACCAAGCTCCCCCTCTCCGAATGGTACCTGATCACCTGTATGCCGTACGACTCCCTTAACAGCAGCATCGACGAGATGAGCCGGAAGATGTTGCTGGTGGGCATGCTCTCCTGCGCGGCGGTTTTTGGGATGCTGGTGCTGATCTTCATCGGCTACTACGGCATCAATAAGCGCCAGCTCAAGGCCGTGGAGGAGGCCTGGCAGACCGCGGAAAATTCCCTTACCCTGGCCGTGGAGGCCCGCCAGGAGGCGGAAAGGGCCCAGGCCCAGGCCGAGCGGGCCAGCAAGGCCAAAAGCGAGTTCTTGTCCAACATGTCCCATGACATCCGCACGCCCATGAACGCCATCGTGGGCATGACGGCCATTGCCACCGCCAACCTGGACAACCGCCAGCAGGTGCAGAACTGCCTGCATAAAATCACCAACTCCAGCCGCCACTTGCTGGGGCTGATCAACGACGTGTTGGATATGTCCAAGATTGAAAGCGGCAAAATGACCCTCAACTACGACCGGGTCTCTTTGCGGGAACTGATGGAGAGCCTGGTAAGCATTGTGCAGCCCCAGGTAAAGGCCAAGCACCAGGACTTCCGGGTGTCCATTCTGGACATCTCGGCGGAAAACGTGTTGTGCGACAGCGTGCGGCTGAACCAAGTGCTGCTGAACATCCTCTCCAACGCGGTAAAGTTCACCCCGGATGGCGGGCAGATTCAAGTAACCATGCAGGAGGAGGACTCCCCCCTGGGCGAGGCATTCGTCCGGGTGCAGTTCTGGGTTAAGGACTCTGGCATTGGTATGTCGGAAGAGTTTAAGAAGCGCATTTTCGACTCCTTCTCCCGGGAAGACAGCGCTCGGGTCCACAAAACCGAGGGAACCGGCCTGGGCATGGCCATCACCAAGTTTATTGTGGACGCCATGGGCGGCGCCATTGATGTGGAGAGCCGCCAGGGCCAGGGCTCACAGTTCCATGTGGCCCTGGACCTGGAGCGCACCGAGGCGGCGGAGCAGGACATGATTCTGCCCCCCTGGAATATGCTGGTGGTGGACGATGACAAGACCCTGTGCGAAAGCACCGTGGCCGCGCTGCAGTCCATTGGGGTAAACGCCGACTGGACCCTCTCCGGCGAGGAAGCCCTCCGGCAGGTGGAAGAGCGTTACCGGCGGGGAGACTGTTACCACATCATCCTGCTGGACTGGAAGCTTCCCGGCATGGACGGCATCGCCACCGCCAAGGAGCTGCGCCGCCGGCTGGAGGACCGGATTCCCATTTTACTGATCTCCTCCTACGACTGGAGCGACATCGAGGAGGACGCCAAAGCGGCGGGCGTCAACGGCTTTATTTCCAAGCCGCTGTTCAAGTCCACGCTGTTCTACGGACTGCGCCGCTATGCCGGCGAGGCCCTCCCCTCGGAGGAGGACAAGCCTCAAGAGAACCGGGCCGACTTTACCGGCAAGCGGGTGCTGGTGGCGGAGGACAACGAGCTGAACTGGGAAATCGCCAGCGAGCTGCTCTCCGAATACGGGCTGGAGCTGGATTGGGCGGAGAACGGGCAGATCTGCGTAGACAAGCTTTCCCAGTCTCCGGCAGGCTATTACCAGGCGGTGCTGATGGACATCCGCATGCCGGTGATGACGGGCTTTGAGGCCGCCCAGGCCATCCGCAAGCTGAAGCATCCGGACGCCGGTCTGCCCATTATCGCCATGACAGCGGACGCCTTTGCAGAGGACGTGCAGAAGTGCCTGGACGCGGGCATGAACGCCCATGTGTCTAAGCCCATCGATGTGCGGGAAGTGACCCGGCTGCTGGAAAAATACATGCAGGAGCGTATGTAAAAGCCCGCCGGCCCACCCAAACCAGGGGGCTGGGGACAACAAAATACGGTAAAAAATTCGCCCCCTGGGAAGGCTGGTTTTCGCCAGCTCTCCCAGGGGGCATGCGGCCGGAGCCCTTTGGCGGGATATTTCTTCAGAACCGCCAAAAGGCTGTTCCGGCCCGGTTGGGCGATATCCGGTCTGCCAAGGGTACGCAAACGCTGACCTGCCGCTTGCTATTATCATAGCCCGCAAAAGGAGAAATATGCGCGGCCCGGAGAAAAATCAGAAAAAATTCGCTCAGGGCTTGCAAAAGCCCCAAAAACATGGTAACATAAGAAAAGCGACTGATTATAGAAAGGACGAGCTGCTATGACTCCATATGAGATCATTCTGGCTGTTTTGCTTTTGCTCTTCTCCATCGCCATTATCGTGGCGGTGCTGCTGCAAGAGGGCAACCAGAAAAACATGGGCGTGGTTACCGGCGGAGCGGACACCTTCCTCTCCAAGAATAAGGCCCGGTCTGTGGACGCGTTTTTGTCCCGGTGGACCAAGGTCATCGCCATCGGCTTCTTTGTGCTGGTTTTGGTGGCCAACGCCATAATGTACTTTGTGAAATAAACCGATTTTTGAAAAATGCCTCGCGGCTGCGGGGCATTTTTCTTTGGGAGGCGGAACAGCTGATTCATTTTGTAGAAGACCCGCTCCAGGCGGCGGAGCTCCGGCACCTGTGCCAGGGCTCTGCCTTTGGCTGCAAGCTGGCGGCGGTGGAGGCCGCCTATGGCTTTCACCAGGACTTTGCCCGCTTTTGGACAGATGGCTTTGCCGCTTACGGCCAGCTGGACGGGGCCCTGACCCTGGCCGGGACTCCCCAGGACCCGGAAGAAGCCGCCGCCTTTATCCGTATGCTGGGGGCCGAAGCGCTCTTGGGACCCCAGGCGGTTTTGGAGAGCCTGGGGCTGTCTCCCTCCTTAACCGGGCCGGTGCTGGTTAAGCGGCTGGCTCCCGGCGCAGCCAGGCCGCAGCCAGACATACGCCTGCCAACCGCCTACAGGCTGCTGGCAGGGGCAGGCCTGGCGGGGCCTTGGGAGGCCTTTTACCTGGACCTGTCCCACCGGCTGCGCCACGGTGCGGCCCGGGCGCTGGTTATAGAAGCTGGCGGGAGGCCTGCCGGATGCGCGGTAGCGGGGGCGGTCACGGAACAGGAAGCGGTGCTGTCGGCCCTGGGTGTGGAGCCGGAATTCCACCGGAACGGATTGGGCACAGCGCTGGTCCAGGGGATTGCGTCCATGCTCCCCGGCCGGACCCTGTACGCCCTGCGAAAAGACGGAGCCAACGAGGGCTTTTACGCCCAGCTGGGCTTTCAGGAGGCAGGGCGCTGGGGACAGGTGGAGATGTGAAAAGGGGATTGAAAGCAACATTCCGTCTGCCCCATAAACCGGGGCGGGCTCAATGCCAAAAGGAAAATGGAATTATTTCCGCACAAAGGGCGGTACAAGTAAAAAAGGAGAGCGGGGATTCCGTCCCCTGCTCTCCTTTTTTTATGATTCGCGTTTCCTGGGTTGGCTTTTATTCGATGCCCAGCACTTTATAGTCTTGGGCCTCTACCGCTTCCTTGAGCACGCTATCCGGGGTCCCGGCGTTTAGGGTCACCACAGCGGAGCCCGTCTCGTGGCTCACCTGGGCCGACTCCACCTGGGGCAGGGCTTCCAGAGCCTTTTTCACCCGGGCCTCGCAGTGGCCGCACATCATGCCTTCAATTTTCATGGTTTTTTCCATTGTGCTTTCCTCCATTGTCTTGTGTTTTTTATGGTTCATCTTCCGGTCGCGCCGCCCGTCCCGCAGGTTGAACAGGTTCAGCCGCAGGGCGTTGCTCACCACGCAGAAGCTGGACAGGCTCATGGCCGCCGCGCCGAACATGGGATTCAGCGTCAGCCCAAAGGGAATGAACAGCCCCATGGCCAGGGGGATGCCCACAATGTTGTAGAAAAAGGCCCAGAACAGGTTTTGATGGATGTTCCGCAGAGCCGCCCGGCTCAGCCGGATGGCGGCGGGCACATCGGACAGGCGGCTGTGCATCAGCACCACGTCCGCCGCGTCAATGGCCACGTCTGTGCCCGCGCCAATGGCAATGCCAATGTCCGCCCGGGTCAGGGCCGGGGCGTCATTAATGCCATCCCCCACCATGGCCACCCGGCCCTGCTCCTTCAGCCGGCGGATGACGCTCTCCTTGCCATCGGGCAGCACCCCGGCGATGACCTCATCCACCCCGGCCTGTCTGCCAATGGCCTGGGCGGTGCGCTGGTTGTCGCCGGTGAGCATAACCACCTTCATGCCCATGTTCCGCAGGGCCTCAATGGCCTTCGGGCTGTCCTCCTTCATCACGTCCGCCACGGCAATGAGCCCCAGCAGGCGCTTTTGAGAGGCATTGGCAAAGTACATGGGGGTCTTCCCCTCCCCGGCCAAAGCTTCCGCCTGGGCCCTTAGAGAGCCGACAGGGATTCCCGCCTCCTCCATCATGGCCCGGTTGCCGCCCAGGCAGCTGGCGCCGCCGGTCTTTCCCTGTACGCCCCGGCCATGCACAGCGGTGAACGCTTCCGCCTGGACCACAGACAGGCCCCGGTTTCTGGCCTCCTCTACAATGGCGGTGGCCAAGGGGTGCTCCGAGGGGCTCTCCAATGCGGCGGCCAAGGCCAACAGCTCATCTTCGTCTATGCCTCCGGCGGGCACAATCTCCGTCACTTTGGGCTGGCCCTGGGTGATGGTGCCGGTTTTGTCCAGGGCCACAATCTCCGTGCGCCCAGCGGCCTCCAGGGAAACGGCGGTTTTAAAGAGGATTCCGTTTTTTGCCCCCAGGCCGCTGCCCACCATAATGGCCACCGGCGTGGCCAGCCCCAGAGCACAGGGGCAGCTGATCACCAGCACGGAGATGCCCCTGGCCAGGGCAAAGCCAAAACCCGCCCCCAAAAGCAGCCATACCACTGTGGTTGCCGCCGCCAGGGCGATTACCACCGGCACAAAGACCCCGGACACTTTATCCGCCACCTTGGCAATGGGGGCCTTGGTGGCCGCCGCGTCGCTGACCATCTGGATGATCTGGGAGAGGGTGGTGTCCTGGCCTACCCGTGTGGCCTGGCATTTTAAAAAGCCCGAGCGGTTCAAAGTAGCGGCGGAGACCCGGTCTCCCTGGGCCTTATCCACCGGCACGCTCTCTCCGGTCAGGGCGGATTCATCCACCGCGCCGCCCCCTTCCAGCACAATACCATCCACCGGCACGCTTTCTCCCGGCCGGACCACAAAGCAGTCTCCCGGCTGCACCCGCTCCACCGGCACTTGGACCTCCTCCCCATTTTGGAGCAGCGTGGCGGTTTTGGGGGCCAGGTCCATCAGGCTCTTCAGGGCGTCGGTGGTGCGGCCTTTGGAGCGGGCCTCCAGCATCTTTCCCACGGTAATCAGGGTGAGAATCATCCCGGCGGATTCAAAATAGAGCTCCATCATGTAGGCCATGACCCCGGCCCCATCGCCGCGCAATTGAGCGTCCGTCATGGCGAAGAGGGCGTAGGCGCTGTAGCCAAAGGCCGCGGCCGAGCCCAAAGCCACCAGGGTGTCCATGTTGGGCGAACGATGCCACAGGCTCTGAAAGCCGCTGATGAAAAAGCGCTGGTTGATCACCATAATCACGCCGGTAAGCAGCAGCTGAATGAGCCCCATGGCCACGTGGTTGCCCGCCAGCACAGGGGGAACCGGCCAGCCCCACATCATATGGCCCATAGAAACGTACATGAGCGCCATCAAAAAGCCCAGGGACCACCAAAGGCGTTTTTTCAACCGGGGGAATTCCTGATCCTCCAAACTGGCGGAAGAAGGGGCGGGCGCGGCCTGCCGGCTGGACTTGGGCGCGGCCCCATATCCAGCGGATTCCACAGCGGCCACTATGTCGGCCGGGGCGGCGGACCCCTCCACCCCCATAGAATTGGTGAGCAGGCTCACCGAGCAGGCGGTTACGCCGGGGACTTTTCCCACGGCCTTTTCTACCCGGGCGCTGCAGGCCGCGCAGGTCATGCCGGTCACGTTATATTGTTCCAAATGAGTACCTCCTTTAAATGGCTCTCCGTCCGCCCGGTGTAGGGTCGCCGGAAGGTTTGTGTTTGCCGTTTGGTTACTTCATCAGCTTCTGCAGGGCGTTCACCAGTTCGTCCACCGAACCGTCGTCCCCGGCTTGCAGGTCCCGGGCCACGCAGGTGCGCAGGTGCTGGGCCAGCAGCTCCCGGCAGAAGGCGTTCAGCGCCGCGTTGGCCGCCGCTGCCTGGGACAGAATATCGATGCAGTAGGCCTCCTTTTCCAGCATGCCCCGAATGCCCCGAATCTGCCCCTCAATACGGCTGAGCCGGTTGCAAAGGCGGCGGTATTCGTCATCCGAGCGCTCTCGGGTTTTGTGGCAGTGTTCACAGCTCATGGTCTTCCTCCCACAGCTTGGATATTATAGTAAACGCACTTGAAAAGAGGCATCGCCTCGTTTGAACTGCGGTAACTATATACCCCATCGGGGTATTTTTATTATATACCCCCATAGGGTATTTGTCAAGGGGTTTTTTCTTGCTCTTTTTGTCGTAGGATGGTATAAATGGGGGTGCTTGCCTGAACCTTCCGACAGCAGGAAGGAGGTGGAACGATGGAAATACTTATCAACTTATTCGTCAGCTTTATTGCAGCGGTCGCAGCGGGTGTTACTGTCCACTGCATCTGCAAGTGGCTTGACCGCGAACG
>Ga0137309_100610_pt1 | contig 26190 bp, 27 predicted proteins | sample NAcewiD2O_June_FD_97179 | JGI IMG/M metagenome (GOLD analysis project Ga0137309, IMG submission 97179) | Mouse cecal microbial communities from Vienna, Austria - N-Acetylneuraminic amended D2O_June | ecosystem: Host-associated > Mammals > Digestive system > Large intestine > Cecum | place... | reverse complement strand
GTTCGGAAGCGGGGAGGGAAAAGGCATTCTCAAGGAGACCATCCGCGGCACGGACCTGTTTATCATGACAGACGTGTGCAACCACAGCCTGACCTACACGGTCAACGGACATCCGAACCATATGTCCCCGGACGACCATTTTCAGGATCTGAAAAGGATCATTTCCGCAGCCACTGGCAAGGCGCACCGGATCACCGTCATCATGCCCTTCCTGTATGAAAGCCGCCAGCACAAACGGACCGCGCGGGAATCCCTGGACTGTGCGCTGGCACTGGAAGAGCTGGCTGCCATGGGAATTGCCAATATCATCACCTTTGATGCCCACGACCCCCGTGTCCAGAATGCCATCCCGTTAAATGGCTTTGACAGCTTCAATCCCCTTTACCAGTTCATGAAGGCGCTGTTCCGCGAGGTGCCCGATCTGACTGTGGACAAGGATCATCTGATGGTCATCAGCCCGGATGAAGGCGCCATGCACAGGGCCGTGTATTTTTCCAACATGCTTGGCGTGGATATGGGAATGTTCTACAAGCGCAGAGATTATTCCAAGATCGTAAATGGAAAGAATCCCATTGTGGCCCATGAATTTCTCGGGGACGACGTGAAGGACAAGGATGTGATCATCATTGATGACATGATCTCTTCCGGGGAAAGCATGCTGGATGTGGCGAAGCAGCTCAAGGAACGGAAGGCAAAGCGGGTCATCGCCTGCACCACCTTCGGCCTGTTTACCGATGGTTTTGAAAAGTTCGATGAATACTACAAAAACGGATATCTCAGCAAGGTCATTACCACCAACCTGACCTATCTGCCGCCGGAGGCAAAGGAGAAACCTTATTTTATCACGGCGGACTTAAGCAAATACCTTGCGATCATCATTGATTCCCTGAATCATGACACGCCCATCGGGTCTGTCATGACGCCAACGGAGAAGATTCATGCGCTTCTAGAGCGGCGGATGAGGGCCGAGTTTTAAATCACCGTATGGTTTGATACCTACAATTTCAAAGGGGCTGTAAGGAAATGGTATTTTCGCGCAATATCCTGTTGTGACCTCCAACCGGTCACGCAGCAGATCACAGCGAAACAGTCATTTCCTTACAGTCCCTTTCATGAAGCCGCAGCACACGCAAACAGAATCAAGGCTCGATCATCTTCTCTTTCTCAAAGATCCACATCAGCAGCTTCCCGTGGACCGCAGCCAGCAGGGAGCCTCCAGAAGCATTTTTACAGCGGATAAAATCCCCTCTAATCTCCCCCGCCCCTTCTTCGGCGTATTGCTTTAATTTTTCCTTCGCTTCTCCTGAAATATTCCGCGCATATTCCAGCAATTCCCCTGAAAACGCCGCCACAAAACTCTGCTCAGACTCAAAATCCGCATAGCTGATTATTTTCCGGCATCCACCATAGATTTGATTTCATTCAGGCGTCCGGACAGGTTGACCATATAACGCAGATCAGGGGCGCAGTATCCGTCCGTATTAAATTTCCTGGGCATATTTACTTGCGCTCCGTCCCAGATACCGCTTCTGAATCCGCGGTATCTCCCTGATCGGCGCATCCCATTCATCAATGATCATCATGAATTTATTGCCTTGCACCCTGCCGCAAGGCATCCGGCCAGTAAAATAGTGGTTGCGCGCAGGCGGGCATATACGCCCTTGGATCATTCAATCCGCAGCTCCACCTCCCCCGTAAAATGCTCCCCAGCAATCCCAATATAATTTCCTCCCTCCGGCAGTGTCAGTGTCTCCCTGTATGTCCCGTCCGCGTCAAGCAATACCGTCGTCTCCTCACTCCCAGATTCCCAAAAGAGCTCCGCGCTTCCGGATTCCCCTTCTATCCTGCAGAACACGCTGACTTCTTTGCCGTATTCCCGGTCGATCGTAGTCCCGCCGAAGAGATATTCCGTTTTGGAAAAATTGTCATAGTCTGCGGTATATTCTCCGGTATAACGATCCACTCCGCACTTCCGTCTGCCCTTTAACAGGAAATCGCTTGTCAGTCTAAAATTTCCGGCAAATTGAATCACCTCATTGTATTCTTCCAGAATTTCATCCTTGGAGCAGCCGCATAATCCGATGATGTACAAAAGCATACAAAAAAACAGCAGAAAAGATTTTCGTAGGGACAGAGACGAACATGCCCTGTCCTGTTTTGAACTGTCACAGATTTTTTTCATGCCGTCACCTCCCGGCCTTCGATTTTTCACGCTGGGCCGCGCGCAGGGTAATCCCTTTTTTCCCGGAGCTCTTTTTCCCGTGTCCGTGTACATCCCCCGGTGCCTTGGACGTCACGATCAGCACTGCCGTGATCAGCAGCATGATTCCCAGGGAAGCCGCCCCCAGCGGCACGCTGCCCTTTCCCGAGGTTCCTGAATAGGACGCCGTATCAAATCCGATCATCGTCAGCGCAACGGAATACGGATAAATATTCCGCAAAAGTCCCTCTTTAAAAAACAGAACGCAGTATCCTGTAAGGAACGCGATGACCGAACCGACCATAAAATGTCCCGGCTTCCTGCTGCACACCGTGATGATCGGAAGTACGACAATGTAGATACAGACAGAGAGCCCAATCATCTGCGGTAGCCCCTTTATGAACACGGAAAGGTTCAGATTCGAAAGCCCCCCGAAAAGTCCTACCGCCAGTGTCACCGCAAAGCTGTAAATACCGAAGAGCACTGCCAGAAGCCCCATGACGGCCAGCTTTCCTGCCAGAAATTTTCGGAAGGAAACCGGGACGGTCAATATATTTTTCAGGGTGTCGTCCGTATACTCCCGGTTGACCAGATACCCGCCGATCAGGGTAAACAAAACCGGCATGAATATCTGCGCGTTTCCCCAGATCGTATTCTCCACCAATGCGGGGATATCAAAATTGGCACATTTGAACTCTTCATTCACCACCAGCTGTGAGTAAAACTGGAGAAGCGGTGAACACACCATACCCAGCAGCCCGATCAGCAGGATATGATATCTTTTCATTTTTAGAAACTCTGTTTTTATGATCGATCGCAATTCCATTTCCTCCTATATCTCTTGTTTTTGGTAGACTCTTGTCAGCAGAAGCATGCAGATTGCCGCCTCCGCCATCAGCACGGCAAAGACTGCCGGAGTGGACACGAAGTAGGGGCGAAAGCCTTCATAAAATGTTCGAAACGTCTCCCCCGCGTCTTCTATCGAAATAAATTGATACAGCCACCGGAAGATCATGGGCACCGGAAGGAGTGTGGCTACATTTGGTCCCAGCGGCACCCGCACAAAAGCATCACTGATATGCGTGATATATCCCGCCATGGTATAGGCAAACGCAATGATCACGGATATAATGTAGGATTTGTTGCACCAGACCACCAGCAGCAGGCAGGGCATCTCCGCTGCCCAGAGCAGGATTCCCGTTCCCGCGGTCAGAAGGAGCTGCATTCCCAATCCGTCCATTGATGCTCCTGAGAGGGCTGTCAGCAGGACAGCCGCCGCGGCTCCCGCCAGTTCATAGCATACATTGAAAATCAGCAGCACAAAAATCTTTGCCGCCGCCAGATGGCCCTTCGTGACGGGAACGCACATCAGATTTTTCAAAGTGTCATGATCCTGCTCCTCAAAAAGCAGATTGGCCGCCACAATGACTGACAGCGGGATCAGAACCAGAAAACCGTTCTCCTGCCGGATCACGGACATCATATTTTCCAGGCTCCTGTCGGTCAGGATCAGGGTATACATGGCGGGCATGATGAACGTGGTCATAAATGCGATATAAAACATTTTTTTGCGTTTTGTTTTCATGAATTCACAGATGATCAGCTTAAGCAATTCCCTCACCCCCTGTGACCCGTTTGAAATAATCTTCCAGACTTTCCTCACAGATATGCGCCTCCCGTACCTCCAGGCCATTTTCCACAAAGGAGGTGACCACCTGGCCCACCGGAAGCTTCATGTTATGCAGCTGCAGGCTGTGGTCGTCCTGTATGGTAAAATGCCGTTCCCGAAAATGCCGCTCCAGGATTCTGGCGGCCTGAGCCGTATCGGATACGAGAAAATGCACATGCCTGCTGCTTTTTCTCTCCAGCTCCGCAAGCGTCTCCTCCTCCAGCAGCACTCCATGGTCGATGATCCCAATGTCATCCGCCAGAAGGGCGATCTCCGAAAGGATGTGGCTGGAGATCAGGATGGTCTTTCCCCGTTCGTCGCAGAGGCCGCGGATAAAGGAACGGACCTCCGCGATGCCGATAGGATCCAGCCCGTTGATGGGCTCATCCAGGATCAACAGCTCCGGGTCATGCATGACCGCGAGGGCAATCGCCAGCCGCTGCTTCATACCGAGGGAATACTGGGAAAACAGCTTTTTGTCCTTGTAGGGCAGGCCCACCAGATCCAACGCGTTTTTGATTGCGCCGCGGTTCGGAACTCCCCGCAGGGCGGCAAAAATACGCAAGTTTTCCGTGCCTGTCAGGTTGGGATAAAAGCCGGGAGACTCGATCAGGCTGCCGATCCGCGGCAACAGCTTTTTTTCATTGCCCTGTAAGGGCTTCCCCCAGATCATCACTGCCCCTGAGGTAGGATCCGTCAGCCCCAGCAGCATCTTCATCGTGGTCGTCTTTCCGGCTCCGTTTCTCCCGAGGAGACCGTAAATACGGCCTTTCTGCACATGGATGTTCAGATTGGCGACACTTTTCTGCGCTCCGTATTGCTTGGTAAGATTCTTTGTTTCAATGATATATTTGGTCATTGCAAAACCTCCTTTTTGCTATGCATAGAAATGTTCCCGGCCCCTTCTCCGGTGGGAAGCAGGCCCTATTTATTTCTCTGACATGCTAAATTCTATCATGTCAACCTTGCATAAACCTTGCCGGAACCTTGCATAAACCTTGCATTTTCAGATAACAGCTCCTAACTGTTCAGAACCGCAGACTCTAAGGAACTGTCCCTAAGCTTTTTCTTCAGATTCCTGCCAGCGGGAAAGTCAGGCTGAATACAGTTCCGTTTCCCGGTTCGCTGTCTGCCGTGATCGTCCCGTTCATTTTTTCCGCAAGCTGGCGCGCGATGGACAGTCCCAGGCCGCTGCCTTTTTCAGACCGTCCCTTGTCGCATTTATAAAGCCGTTCAAAAATATGCTTCAGATCCTCTTTGCTGATCCCCACACCATGATCCGCCAGAAGAATGTTTATATTCCCGCCTTCCCCGGACAATGTCAGTTCTATTTTCTCCGCATGGCTGTGTGAAACCGCATTCTGCATGAGGTTGTTTAAAATCCGCATATATCCTTCCGGGTCCAGGTTTACCCGAAAGGGCTGTTCCGGAATCTCCGCCTCAAAATCAATCCCCGCGTTTTCCAGCACCGGGATCCAGTCGATCAGGATATTCCGTGTCAGCTCCGTCAGATCCACTGTCATAACATTCATGGAAAATTCATCGGAACCCAGCCTGAACCAGTCGAAAAGCACGTCAATATATTCCTTCAAGTCATGGGCCTTCCGGCAGGCAGTCTCGATATAGCCGTCCCGCTCCTCTCCCTCCACCATTCCCCTGTGGGCGGCGTCCAGGTAACCGATCAGTGTGGTAAGCGGCGTCCTGACATCGTGGGAAAGGCTGGTCATGAGCTGCCTGTTTGTTTCCTCGGCCCGGCGGAGTGCCAACAGCCGGTCTTCGTAAGACCGGACAATGTCATTGATCGAATAGGCAAGGGGAGCCGTAAGCTCGTGTGTTTCCGCCAAAATACGCCGATTTCCGTTCCCATTTTTTATATCCTCTAAAATGTCCGACATTTCCAGAATCTGCGTCTTAGTCCGCCGGACAGTCAAGACGGCGACGCAGATGGAAAACAGGGCAATGACAATTCCGATCACAGCAAACGTTTCAGCATTCAATGGTCAGACCTCCTTGTGAAAACGGTATCCGATTCCCTTTACCGTCTGTATATATCTTGGATTGCCGGGAGTTTCTTCGATTTTTTTCCTGAGGCGGCTGATGATCGCCATAATATTGCTGTCGTCATAAACATACTCCTCTCCCCACACTTCCTCGTAGATCTGCCGCTTCGTGAGGATCTTTCCCTGATTTTTCGCCAGGAACATCAGCACATCAAATTCCTTCGGCGGCAGGTCAAAATCTCCGTTTACCGAGGTAATGGAGCGGCTGTCAAAATGAATCGTCAGACCGTCAAAATCAAACTGCAGGGGTTGTCCGTCTTTTTGGTTAAAGCGGGTATAGCGCCGGATCAGGGAAAGGACGCGGGCAATCAGTTCTTCCATATCAAATGGCTTTGTCAGGTAATCGTCGGCGCCTGCGCGCAGCCCCCGGACCTTTGACGCGCTGTCGTTTTTGGAGGTAAGCATCAGGATGGGCAGACTATTTTCTTTCCGGATCTGCTCCAATGTTTCAAAGCCGTCCGGGCCGGGCATCATGACGTCCAGTATGACAAGCTGGTATTCGTCTTTTTTCAGCCTCTGCAGGCCGGACTGCCCGGAATAGCAGCAGTCCGCTTCTATATTTTCCCGTAAAACACCCTGCCGGATCAGGGTGCATAGCTCTTTGTCGTCATCTATGATTAAAATTTTGTTCATGATCTGTTTTCACCTGCCATCATTTCTGTAAATATCTGATCTGTTTCATAAAAAAGAATAGCACCCGGATTCTTTTTCTGTCAATCATTTTCCGCATCTTGATTCTTGACACGCGATGCAAAACAGGGGTTACTGTTCACGGTGCCTTGCGCCTTGCCGCAAGGCATCCGGCCGGTAAAATAGCGGTTGCATGCATCCGGCCATTTCACATGGTATGGTTACAGGGTGCGCCTGAAATCGCTCTCCCACTTCCGCAAATCAGGGAAATCTACAGTTCCCCTTCCACCGGCAGCACCAGCTCCACCCCATATCCCCCTGCTTCCTTTTTCAAAAAGTCCGCATGTCCTCCATGGGCGGCAATGATCTGCCGGACGATCCGAAGCCCCATAACGTGGATCTCTTTCCCATTGTCAGCCTGACGCCCCGCTAGAATATCCACCACCCTCTCCGGTATCCCGGGGCCGGAATCCAGAAGCTTCCATATGACACACCCCATTTCCTCCGAGATCCGGAGTGTGATCCGGCAGCCCTTCGGATTGTGCCGGATGCTGTTTCCGATCACATTGCGCAGCGCCCGTTTCAGAAGCTGGATATCCCCCTGCTGCCGGATCCGTTCTGTCCGGGGATCTGCCTCTGCCGTGATCTCATATCTTTCGTCCAGGCCTTCATTGTAATACTCTGCCGCCGTCTCCCGGAGCAGGACTGCCGGGCAATACTCCGTCATGCGCAGAGGCTGGGCATGATATTCCAGCTTGGATGTCAGGTTCAGGTCTTCAATCAGCTGACGGATCAAAAGGCTCTGCTGCCGGACGGCCTCCGCCTGGCAGTGTGCCTCCTCTCCCAGCTCCGGATTCTCTGCCAGGGCTTCTGAGTAGCCCATGATCAGCGCCAGCGGTGTGCGGATATCGTGGGATACCCCGGAGATCCAGCTTGTCCTGGCATCATCTCTCTGCCGAAGCTTACGATCCTGCTTTTCCAGGATCCGGGAGGTCTGATTCAGCCTGTTTGCCAGTTCTCCGGTCATTCCCTTTTCCGGCAGTAACACCGGACGCTTCTCCGCAAGCGCGTCAATCCCGGCACAGACCGGACGCAGCGACCGATAGAAACGATACGCGAACCACAGGGCCAGCACCAAAAACAGCGCCACATTCATTCCCACAGCAATGGACAGATATCTTGGAAAGGATTGGATCTGCCACAGAGGATACATCAGGTTGATCTTGACCGCGTACTCCTTCCCATATCCGGATACCAGCAGCATCCCATTCATCTCCCACACGCGGACCGGATAATCCATCAGATACCAGCGGCTGAACTTCGCCACATCGGCCAGTCCGTAGGATCTCGGAAGCTCCTCGGGAAGTCTCCAGCTCCACACTACATTTCCCCCATCGTCCAGAAGCATGGACCAGAGAAAATGATACTCTTCCAGGTAAGCATATCCCTTTTCGGAAAGCCGGTACCGCGCCGCATGTTCCGCCGTCCCCTGATCCGCAGTCGAAAACTCCGCAGCCACATGTTCCATCTCTTCCCCCGCATGCAGACGTCTCTCGCCATGCCTTTGTACAGACTGCCACCCGATCAGGTACAGCACCGCAAGGTTAAAAAACGCTACCGTCAAGACCAGAACCCCGGCACTGGCCACGTATCTCCTGATGATCTTCGCAAGGCTTTTCATAACACTCACCCCCGATGCCGCGCATCTTCATCTTTTCTCAGTCTGTAGCCCAGCCCCCGGGCGGTCAGGAGCCATTTCGGAGAGGAGGGATTCTCTTCGATCTTCTTCCGCAGGTGCCGGATGTGGACCATCAGCGTATTCTCATACCCATAATAGGCATCCCCCCATACGGCCATGCACAGGGCATCAAAGGTTACGATCTTTCCCCTGTTCTCGTTCAGTTTTTTGAGGATCTGCAGCTCCTTTGCGGTCAGAGAAACGGTTTTTCCTCCGTATGTCACCGACGCATTGGAAAATGAGATCACACGCCCGTCCAGATGAAGTGACTGCTCTTCCTCCGCATCCGTCTGCGCCGCTTTTCCCGGTATAAAATAGGTCCGCTTCAGAACGGCCCCCACCCGCAGGATCAGCTCCTGGGATAAAAATGGTTTTGTAATATAGTCATCCGCGCCCAGGCCAAGGCCGAACAGCCTGTCGTTGTCCTCGTCCTTTGCCGATAAAAACAGGATCGAAGTCTCCGCTTTTTCCCTCATTTTCCGAAATAGTGAGAAACCATCTCCGTCCGGAAGCATAATGTCCAGGATCACAAGCTGCGGCTCCTCCTGGCAGAATTTTTGCAGCCCCTCCTCACAGGAAAACGCACATGATACATTGGAATAACCGCTTCTGCGCAGGATATTTCGGATCATGGCAGACAGTTCATAGTTGTCGTCCACCAAAAGGATTTTGCTGTCGTACAGGTTCACACAGATTTCCCCCTATCATAAATTTTTCATTATCACACATGCATTTAGCATGATCTTTTTAACTGCATTTCATTATAAGATGTTTTTCAGGCAGTTTCCAGAGACCTTCTGCAAAATTAAGGTAAATCTAAGGAACGATTCATGAATATATAAGCCTGCTCCTGTATGATAGAAATCGCAGCTGGGAACGGAACAACGCTCCCTGCTCGATTCTAAAGCCAGCTGCTGTCCGGACAGACATAAAATAATTTCAGCTGTACGATTTGATGCTTCAAGGAGCGTCAACCTGTTCGTCCAGTTGGAAATTACCACAATTCAGAAAGGAGCAATCCCTTATGGAATCTATCATCACTACCCAGGCATTGACGAAGCAATACGGCTCAAAACCAGTGGTCCGCGATCTGGCGCTGAAAGTGCCGCCGGGAAGCATCTACGGCTTCCTGGGTCCCAACGGTGCGGGGAAATCCACCACCATGAAGATGCTGCTGGGCCTGATCAAGCCCACCGCAGGCTCCATCTTCATCCTGGGAAAGCCCATGCTTGAAGAGAACCGCCTGGAAATCTTAAAAAATACGGGATCTTTGATCGAGTCTCCCTCCTACTACGGGCACTTAAGCGCCCGGGAGAACCTGCAGATCATCTGCACTCTGAAAAATGTCCTGGAAACCGGCATTGACGACGTGCTGCGGATCGTCCGCCTGGAAAAGCAGCAGGACAAAAAGGTCAAGAATTATTCTCTGGGGATGAAGCAGCGCCTGGGGCTGGCAGCAGCGCTTTTAGGACATCCCAGGCTCTTGCTTCTGGATGAACCCACCAACGGGCTGGACCCATCCGGAATCCAGGAAATGCGAGAGCTGATCTGTTCCCTTCCCGGAAAATACGGCATGACTGTCCTGGTCTCCAGCCACCTGCTCAGCGAGATCGACCAGATGGCGACCCACGTAGGGATCATTGACCGGGGAGTCCTCATTTTCCAGAACGACCTGGCAAGCCTGCACCATCACAGCCGTGCCAGGATCCGCCTTCGCACCACGGATGACGGACAGGCGTTCCGTCTCCTGAAAAAAGCCCGTCTCCCGGTAGCCGCAAGTAAGGACGGAAGCGGACTCTTCCTGCATTCTGTGGAGGATTCCTGTGTACTGCGGTGCGGACATCTCCTGACAGATCAGAAGATCGGCATTTTAAGGCTGGAAGAAATGCAGATGAGCCTGGAAGAGATTTTCCTGAATCTGACGGGAAAACAGGCTTCACTATAAGGTCCACTGGAAAGGAGTTTATTATGAAAACAATCTGGTCACAAAATCGCTCCGCTTACAAAGCCGAGCAAAAAAAGCAGCGATACCGGAAGGTCTGGCTGGTGCCTGCGGGTTTTCTCATCATCCTGGCGCTGTGGATGAGCGTTCTGATGCGCAATTTCACCGCCGAAGATCTGACAAATGGCTATCAATGGCTGTTCTATCAGCTATCCCTTCTGAACGCCATCTTCGTGCCGGTGATGCTTGCCGTGATCGCAAGCCGGCTCTGCGATATGGAGATCAAGGGCAGCACCTTCAAGCTTCTCTACACGCTGGAAGAACCCGGCCGCTTTTATGACATGAAATTCCTGGCGGAGGTCAAATACCTGCTCTTTTTTTCCGTCGGGGAAATCCTGGTCATCCTGCTTTTGGGAAAGCTGTTCGGCATCTCAGAGCCTATACAGCTTCTGCCCTTTGCACAGCATTTTCTCGCCGTTTCCGCTGTGGGGGCGGTGCTCCTGAGCATCCAGCATCTGCTCTCTCTGCTGTCCGACAACCAAATTCTGCCCCTGTGCGCGGGACTGGCCGGGTCCTTCCTGGGGCTTTTCTCCATGTTCTTTCCCCGGTCTGTCAGCCTGTTCATCGTATGGGGATATTTTTCCATCTTCTCCGTATCCGGCATCAGCTGGGGGGAGATGCCGGACGGAGCGGATTATGTAGAGTATATGCATTATCTGGATTTTCCGGTTCCCGGCTTTCTGCTATTTCTGGCGGCGGGTATTCTGCTCTATCTGATGGAAAAGCATATTTTTAAGAGAAAGGAAGTGTAAGACATGCTGTTAAAATGTATCCGTGCCGAAAATCTGAAGCTGCGGCACTCCTGCGTCTGGGCGGCCTGCGTTCTGATCCCGCTCATCCCCGCTGTCATGGGAACCTTCAATTATCGGGGGAATCTGGGGATTCTGACCAGTGAGTGGTATTCTCTGTGGACTCAGATCACCCTGTTTTACTCCAGCCTGTTCTATGCGCCTCTGATCGGGCTGTACTGCTCCTACCTGTGGCGGCTGGAGCATCTGAACAATAACTGGAATGTACTGATGACAAATCCTGTGCCTGTGAGAAATGTATTTCTGGCGAAGCTGGCCGTCGTATTCCGGGTCACGCTGTTCACCCAGCTCTGGGTCGGCGTGCTGTATTTCCTGTGTGGGAAGCTCTGCGGCCTGCCCGGCATGGTCCCGGGGCAGATCCTCGTCTGGCTGCTCCGGGGGACATTGGCAGCTGCGGCTGTCGGGACATTACAGCTTTTTTTATCCATGGTGATACGCAGCTTTGCGGTTCCGATCGGGATCTCGCTGGCGGGCAGTATTCTGGGATTTATTCTCAGCAATAAGGGCTATAGTATGTACTGGCCCTATTCCGTCATGCTGCTGGGCATGAACGCCAATAAGTCGAAGGATTCCCTGCGGCAGGGGCTGCTTCCGTTTCTGGTCAGTCTATGCATATTCTTCCTGCTGTTTACCGGAAGTAGTATCTGGTATCTCAAAAAGAAAGATGTGAGGGCATAGCCCTCACACATGATATGAATTTTGGCCTTTCATTTCACCACTTTTCGTTTTCAAACATTGAAAATGACGGGTCTGAGTTACAGGACACACCTGGTCAAGGTGTGTCCTGTAACCAAATAATTTAGAATCGGATCGAAATTGAATCTTCGTATTTCTCAATTCCCCCATTTCGTGATATAATCAGAAAAGCTGATAACGTCGTCTGCCGTCCCCCACGAACGGCCGGAGAAAGGAGTGAGGCACCCTTGGACATCAAAGAATATCCCAAACTCAAAGATTTTGTAATACGCCATCAGGAAGAAACTCTTTTGCTGCTAAAGGAGCTGGCCGCGATCGGCGCGCCCACATTTCAGGAAGACCAGCGGGCCATATTCTGCCTGGAATGGCTCAAGAGACAAGGCGCAGAAAATGCTTACATAGATGAGGCAGGAAATGTCATTTTCCCTTTTCGATGTTCTTCCGGCAGACCGATTGCTGCCTTCCTGGCCCATATGGATGTGGTTTTTCCTGAAAAAGGACAGATTCCGGTGAAGGAAGAGGGAAGATACTTAAAAGCCCCCGGCATCGGGGACGACACTGCAAACATGGTCAATCTGCTGATGTGCGTCAAATATCTGCTCATGGATCCGCCGAAGGATACGAAGTACGGCCTGCTTTTTGCCGCAAATACCTGTGAGGAGGGACTGGGGAATTTGAAGGGTTCGAAAACGATCTTTCAACAGCATCCCGATATTGCGGAAATGATTTCGTTTGATCTCTATCTGGGGGATCTGTTTCAAACCGCAGTCGGCTCCCATCGGTACAGAATCGAAGTCCGAACCCGCGGCGGCCATTCGTTTCATGATTTTGGGCGGGAAAACGCAATACAGGTTCTTTCCGGTATCGTTCAGGAGTTATATGGGCAGCCTCTTCCCAAAACAGGAACGACCACATACAACGTAGGCCGCTTTGAGGGAGGGACTTCGGTAAACACGATTCCGCAGAGCGCCAGCATGTATTATGAATTCCGTTCAGACCAGAAAGACTCCCTGCAGACTATGGAACAGCAGCTCTATGAAATCCTGGAATCACACAGATCCAGTGAGGTAGAAATAGATACAACACTTTTGGGGATCCGGCCATGCGGCAGCGAAGATCTCCCGCAGGACAAGATGAAGGATCTGATCCGCAGGCAGAACCGGCTGATCCAGCATTATACCGGACAGCCCGCCCATATCCAGAGTGGTTCTACCGACGCCAATATCCCGTTATCCCTCGGAATCCCGGCGGTCACCCTGGGAACGGTTGCCGGCGGCGGCGCCCATACCTATGAAGAATGGATTGAAAAGAAAAGCATGATCACCGGACAGCAGCTTGCTCTGGCAACGATACTGCAATATTGCGAAACCATCTGATACTGCGTCCCTCGGCACTGCCGCAGGTGAATGAATCCATAGAATTTATGCAGAAGAGGCTGTCGGAAAATCATCTTTGCGCACAATATATCACTGTGGCATTCCATGAATTTCAGGATATATTGTGGGAGCGCAATCATTTTCCGACAACCCCTTCCACTTTCTGCAAAATTTCCAATCTGCTACCCCACAATCATCCGGTAGCACAGATACACCACGATCAGCGCCGCTACGACAATCGCTTCTGTAAGAAGAAGCTTCGAGGATTTTCCCCGGAAAAGGCTTCGGTGCTCTCCTGGCTCTAAGAGGATCCCCCACGGGCTGTACTTCTGCATTTTCAGGGCGATTCCTTTTTTCTCGTTCTCCCCGATGGATTTCAGGAACGCCCTCCAATTGTCCTCCAGAAGCCGCATTCCCCGCAGCAGGTCTGCCTGCATGCTCTGGTTTTTCAGCACATTCTGAAAAAAACCAGCCTGCTCCAGATAGGCCGCCTGCTTCTGTGCCTCCGTGCTTTCCTTTTTTTCCTGGAACAGCCGGTAGGCGTATTCGAGCCCTTCCTCCAAAGCCCTCTGAGAGCTGTGGGTCCTGTCATACACATTGGTGGTATAATCGTACACCTTATACACCCCTTTGCGGCTCAGGTAATAATCCACCATCTGATTGAGGGCGTTCTTCATGGGGACGTTCATTGCGTTCTGCCTTCCGGAGGATGCCGCGAACATCTCCCCTTTGATGGAGGTAATGGCCGCAAGGTATCCCACCACCTCATCATTCTTCGCGCTGATGCCTGAATGGTTTAACAGATTGCCGCTGCCGTTGATATGGGCGGCGAACCGGTTGGCCCTTGCTAGGTCATTTCCTGTAAACGCACTCCTTCCGCCTGCGATGCTGGCACTCGCAGAGCTTCCTCCCCTGCTGCCGCTCAATGCCTGATTCCGTTGGCTCATCTGCATCTCACCGGATTTTCTGCTGGCGTCAAACGCCTGGTTGAGCCGGACATTTCTCCCCTCCGTCAGCTTGTAGATCGACCCTTCCTCCGACCCGGAGGAGGAAAATGCGGCGGCCGTGGAAATGCCCCTTGACCCGGCCCTCTCCGTCACCCCGCTTCCCTTGGATTCCGGCATGAAATACCGCAGATCGCCTGCGCCTGACGGCTTTCCCTTTGCATAAAACTGGTCTGCCGCCCTGGCGGAAATGGAGGTTCCGGTGGTCTGCTTATAGATACTGGATTTTACATTCTGCAGAGTCTCTGTCTGCCCGGTCTCTTTCAGCAGATCCATCAGATCCTTTAAGTCTGTGTCCATCAAAAGGGTCAGCTTCTGGGCCAGGATCTCATCCAATCTGGCAATCTGAGCCGCCTGCTCCTCTCCCATCGTATGGGTCAGGATGGCTTCCAAAAGGGCCAGATACAGCCGGGACAGCTCGTCAAGCTGCTTTGCGACATCCCCGTTTCCGGAAGGCATCCATTTCAAAAGGGCCTCCAGAAGCTCCTGCTCCATTTCCAGGACCCACTTGATATCCCCGTTCTCCAGAATCTTTCCGTCTATGCCGAACCATTTGCTCTGCTTGGAAAGCTCAGACGTGTCCCGCTTCTCGTTCTGGTCCTCCCGCTCATATTCATTTTCCTGCTCCGCACGCTCCCTTTCCAGGTTTTCCTTTGCCTCGGCCGCCTGTCTTGCCGCCTGGGCGACCATCACCTGGCCTGCCTCCAGCTCCACGCTTTTCCTTGCCGCCCTGCCTGCCGCCGCCGCTTCGGAGGCCGACATGGGAGGGGCGGAAGCCGTGGGATTCGCGCCTACTTCTTTTACACCTGTCATCTGATTCCCTCATTCCTTATCGCTCAATTTCCGGATGGTGTCTGCTCAGTACCCTCGCAGATACGACCGCAATCCCATAAAACAATGCTGCATAATCCTCTATCATAAATATCGGCTTAACGGCAAATGTTGTAAGGAACTGCAGAAGAATAACTTGTAATGTGCAGATTACGCAGGATATTTCTTCGGATGTTCAGCCAGAGAAATAGACAGATCAAGATGTCTAAGTTATTTTCCTACAGTTCCCTCGTCAGATCCTTCACCCAGATGTACTTCCGGTAATGATACATCACCCACGGAATCTTCCCCACCTCATCCAGGCAGGTGCATGCGTACACCACCGGCACCGGCCAGTTCAGGAAAAAGGTTCCGGCTACCGCAAGCGGAATGGCGAGTCCCCACATGCAGACCGCCAGACTGTACATATCAAACAGCGTATCCCCGCCGGCCGCAAAGATCCCGTTGATGATGATCGTATTGACGGTCCGCCCGATCATGTAAAATGCCATAATGACCATCATGGCGATCAGATGCCGCTCCGCCTGATCCGTCATTTTTACAAATCCGGTGACAAAGGGAGTCACCGCAAGCATGATCGCAGTGGACACAAAGCCGGTCAAAAACGCGATCTTCACGAGACGGTCACCGTACAGCTTTCCCCGGTCCAGATGTCCGGCGCCCAGCTCATTTCCCACAAGGATCCCTCCGCCGCTTGCAAGGCCGTTGCACATACAGCATACTAGATCACGCACGACCGCGGCGATGGAGTTGGCCGCCGCCGCGTCTGTTCCGAGGTGCCCCATAAACGCGGAATAGGATGTGAAGCCAACGCCCCAGAACAGGCAGGCTCCAAGGATCGGTAGCGCACATCTCTGAAAGTCACCGAAAAGCAGGCGGTTTCTTTTGAAAAGCCGGCTCCAGTCCGGATGGATATACCCTTTTTTATAAGAAAATACAACCACCCACGCCAATTCGATGATCCTGGAGATCAGGGTAGCCGCCGCCGCGCCCTGGACTTCCATCGTCGGAGCTCCGAAAAGTCCGAAGATCAATACTGCGTTGAGTACGATATTGATGAGCACCGCGCCGGTACTGACAACCGCAGTCTGGGCCGCATGATCACTGACCTTCATGATGGCCAGGTAGCACTGGGAAATACCGGTGAGCAGGTAAGACCATCCGGCCACTTTCAAGTAGCGGACCCCGATCAGGATCAGCGCCTCTTCATTGGTAAAGATCAGCATCAGATATCGTGGAAATATGACGCATCCGATAAAAAAGAGCAGGGACACGCCGACGCACAGCCGCAGCCCGATGCAGAAGATATCGTTCACGGTCCTTGTATCTTTCTTTCCCCAATACTGCGCCCCCAGGATGACGATGGGCGAAATGATGGCCGACAGGATCATGTTCTGGATAAACTGGATCTGCGTGGCCAGTGAGACCGCCGCCATGGAATCCTGGGTCACCCGCCCCAGCATCAGCGCGTCGGCCGCCGCAACCGACGCGAGCATCAGGTTCTGAAACGCGATCGGCAGGGCCAGCTCCCACAGCTTCCTTAGAAATATTTTATCTGAAAACAGCTTCTCTCTCATTCCATCATTCTCCTTTGTTGACATTTTCATTTAGTGTATCACAGCGGCCGGGGTTCCGCAACAAATTACAGACAGGTTCTTGAATGCAATTGCTTTTGTTCGTTACTGTTCACGGTGTCTTGCACCATGCTGCAAGGCATCCGGCCGGTAAAATAGCGGTTGCATGCATCCAGCCCGTCTACACTCCGTTCCGGTCCGTCCTAAACAAGCGTCGCTGGCGCTTAGGACCGCCGTCAGGCGACTTTTTAATGGGCTGGATGCGTTACAGTTCACGGCCGGTTGGGCCGTGAACTGTAACTTTTGTTCTTCACGCCGTCAGATCTGCCAGTTACGCCGCAGGACTTTTTAAAATGCCTGTTTCTTACGATATATAAATCAAGGAATAAATTTTCCGGTCAAAAGTAAATACTATCATCCCGGCTGCCGAAACCGACTGCAGCAGACAAAGGATTTCCTATGATCAAAATAGCGATTTGTGATGACGAACCGAATATAAGACATTATCTGGCTGCGCTGATACAAAAGCAGCGCGTCTCCCATGAGACCGAAGTCGCGGAGTATGCGTCTCTCAGAGAATATCTTTCGCGCGGGGCAGGGACCGACCTTCTCTTTCTGGATATTGAAATGCCCCAGGAGCCAGACGGATTCCGTGAAGCAGAATCCGAGCATACGGCGCAGAGCCTTCCCAGGAACGGCATGGAGCTGGCACGGCGGATCCGGGACACGGACGCATTTTTGCAGCCCCTCATCATTTTTGTGACCGGGTATGAAAAATATGTCTATGACGCATTTGACGTAGACGCCTTCCAGTACCTGCTCAAGCCTGTGGATGAGCAGCGCTTTTCGGAGGTATTTGCCAGGGCCGTGGAGCGGATCCTTGCAAAACAGTCCCGGCAGCCGGATACCCGTTCTCTCCTCATCCAGTCTGCCCACCGGAACAAGACCGTTCCTCTGGACAGCATTTATTATATCGAGAGCCGCAACCACAAGGTGATCCTGCATTTGAAGGAAGGACTGTTTTCCTATTATGCCAGGATCGGGGAGCTGGAAGATGAGCTGACAGACCAGTTCTTCCGCATCCACAAAGGGTACCTGATCAATCTGTCCTATGTGGATTCCTATAGCAGGACCGAAGTGGAACTGACCAACGGGGAAAGGCTTTTGATCTCCAGGTATAAATACGCGGACTTTGTAAAAGCTTATCTGCGTTTTGTAAAAGGGAGGCTTGCGGATGAGTGAAAGAGAATTTCATTTTTTCTACAAGGCCGCTGTCCTGGTCACTGTGCTGCTGCACGCAGGGTGCTTTACCGCTTTTTTCCATCCGTTTCTGACAGATACAACACAGGCGTTTCGCCCGCGAAGCTTGCGCCTAAGGCGGCCGCATGCCGGAATCCTCTTCCTGATCTACAGCTCTGCCTATCTTCTGTGCGCCGCCACCCCGGTACCGCAGATTGCGTGTGTTCTTTTGATCGGCGCTGGCCTTCTGTCTCTGTCCGGGTTCCTGCGCGCGGACCGGTCTCTGCTGTTTTTGCTGACAGTCCTTTTTTTCAGCACCAGAACGAGCAGCGCACTGATCATAGAAAGCCTGGATTATCTATCCGGTCATGCGCTGTTCCGGCTCGACGCGAAACCGGAGCTGATCCTGCTTCGGGCCGCCGCGGTTTTTACGCTTGTATCCCTGCTGCGGTTTGCGCTGTTTGCTGTGATGCTGTATGCTCTCAGGCGCAGGCTCCTTCAAAAAACATTTCTGCTCCGCAGGAGGGAGCTGTGTTTTTTGTGTCTGATCCCAATGACCGGCATCTTATCCGGAGGGATCATCGTAAGGCTTCTCGGGATGATCAAGGACGGCGTATATCTCCGGCTGTACGAACAGCACCCGGTATTTCTCGGGATCATCCCCCTGATCGCCGCCCTGTTTTACGCCGGGACCTGGTTCACCATCGCTTTTCACCAGGAAATGCTGTCCCTGCAGACGGAAAATGAAGCCTGCTTTGTGAAGGAGCAGCATTTGAATGCGCTCCAAAAAAGGGCGGAAGAGCAGAAGGCACTCTCGGAAAGCATGGAACAGATGCGGCGGGAAATGCTGGATCACCTGCGCCATATCCGGGAGCTGGCACACAATGGCAGCTATGAAGAGATCGGACAGTATCTCCGGCAGACCGACCAGGATCTGCGCATTCCCGATCTGGCTGTCCGGACAGGAAATGCGGTAACGGATGTGGTCCTGAATGAGAAGCGCCGGCAGGCACTGCGCGCGGGGATCTCCCTGGAAGCAGATTTTCACTATCCCGCATCCGGTCGGTACGAAGCTTATGATCTGGGGATCATTCTCCACAATCTCCTGGAAAATGCACTGGAAGCCTGTGCACAGGTGCCGCCTGCGCGCCGGTATATCCGGCTCACCGGAAAGCAGCGAAAGCGTTTCTATTTGATCCAGGCGGAAAATCCTTATCAGGGGCGGATCGTCATGGATCCCGTCTCCGGCCTTCCGGTTTCCACCAAGCAGAGAGACAGCCGCCTTCACGGCATCGGCCTTTCCAGCGTGAGGCAGGAGGCCGCAAAGTACCAGGGGGATCTGGAGATCCGGACGGAGGAGCAGATTTTTCATATCACTATTTTATTACAGGAAAGGAGCAGTCATTTATGAATCACACAATACAGACAGATTACAGAAGCAGGGAAATCTACAGTCAGACCGCAGGGAAAAGGAGTACCGGCCGGAAGGAATCCGCTTCCGTGAGCTTTCAGGCTCTTGCGGCACGGACAGGGCAGGCCGATCCTGCCGGTACAGAATATGGCGTTCATACAGGCGCAAATGCCGGGAGCAATTATTTGAGGGGCGCCGCCGGTACGGCCATCACTTCCATAGAGACTTATCGGAGCAGCATGGTTTCCTCCGCCTCCGGGCTTCATGCGGGAGAGGCCGCGTCCATCCAGCCTCCCACTCTGGAAGAGATGCTCAAGGCCAAATATCCCGGAATCAAATATCATGTGTTTGACGCCGGCTCCAGCTACTGGAAAACCCGGAATGATTATCCCCATTACCTGCTCTACCAGGATCAGATCGACACCGATGCCATAGAAAACTGGAAGCCCTCCGGCCCAAATCCGCCCTATACCCCGTTTGAGGCTTCCAGGGAGATCCGCGCCCTGGGCGCGGTACCTCCCGGCAGCAAGGCCGTGGTCATCCACCCAAAAGTGCAGGCCCGCATGGAAGAGGATCCGGAGTACGCCAAAGAGATCCTGGAGCGGATCGATACCTGGTTTACCTTTGACGCAGTGAGGAACGAAGCCATCCTGCCCGGCTCTGCTGCCGGGATGTCCCAGGCCGTTGCCATCGGCGAGGACGGCTGCATTGTCAATGCGGTCTCCTCCAGTCAGCCCAGAATCACCAGGAGCAGCTCCGGCGACGAGGAGGACTGGTGGGAGATCCGCAAGGCCCGGCATGCGTATTATATGAGCCTGATCACAGAAAAACAGCTTCAGCACCGGCTTCGGATCGCCGGTCTGTCATCCGGCAGTCCATCATCTGCGGGAGCAGACAGTCTTTTCTCCTCCTTCTCAGGAGCGGGCTCCCTGCTGCCCGGCCTGGGCGGGATCGGCTCTTTGATGGACAGCCTGAGCAGCAGCGGTTCCCTGTCCGCAGGATTGGCTGACTACAATTCCTCACGGGCGGCAAAGGCGCAGCTCGCCGAAATGATGAAGGGAAACCGCCTGCAGGAGATTTTCGGTCCGACCTTGGGAGGAAATTCTACAGAATCTGTCCTGGAACATACCAGAAAGCTTGTATGGGGGTAAGCAGATCGCATGAACGAAGCAGCATTCCTGGCATTTGAGAACATAACAGCGGTCATGGAAACCATACTGTACGGAGGCAGCATGGCCGCTTTTTTCTCCCCTTTTTTCGGCGGAACCGCGTCGAAAAAATCCCAGCGCCCTTTTGAGAAAATGCTCCTCATTTTTATCATTTACTGCGCCGTATATTTTGCGGGGATTGCCGTGCCCATTTACAACTGGCAGTGCATGACAGCCGTGATCCTTCTTCTGCCGGCAATCCATCATATACTTGAAATGGAGAGAAAGACCGCCTTTTTTCTGGCAATCCTCTTTTTCAGCATCCGGGGCTTAAGCCGGCTGACCGCCGAGAGTCTGTACTTTATCGTCAACGAGCGCTTTGTGGTGGTCAAGAAAGAGCTGGATGCGATCCTGTATAGAACGGCAGTCAATTATACCGCCACTGCCCTGCTCCAGTTCGCCCTGTTCTTTTTCCTGCTGTATCTCATGGGACGCAGGCTGAGGAGCGCGCCGCTTCTGCTTTGCGGGAAGGAGCCGATCTATCTTTGCCTGATCCCGGTTGTGGGGATCCTGTTCACCAGCCTGATCTATGCCATGCTCTTCCATGTAAAAGACGGGGTGCCCTTTCAGGTTTATGAACAATATCCGTCCTTTGTCGTGCTGGTGCCCTGCGGAGCTGCCCTGTTCTACGCCGGCACCCTGGCCGCCGTCCTCTCCTGCCAGGAGATGGCGGTTCTGCGGGAAGAACGCAGAGCCCACTTTGCCGCAGAGCTGCAGATCCAAGCCATGCAGAAACAGATGGCCGAATCCGAACAGATGTATTTGGGAATCCGGCAGCTGCGGCATGACATACGAAATCACATAACCAATCTCAAAGGGCTCGCGCAAAAAAAGGATGCCGCGGAACTGGAACAATATCTGTCCCGGATGGAGGAAAACCTCCGCGATCACACTATGAAAGGAGACAATCAATGAACAATATATGGAATCTCAACGATATGACAGGGTCATACAACAGCCTGCTGCAAAGCGGTTATGAAGTCGCCAAAAACCTGACACAGCCGGCAAAATTTCTGAATATGCTGTCAAATGCCGCTCCGGACGCAGCTTCCGGAATTTCCCCATTGCCTTATGGAAATGCGGGATTGTTCCATGGAATCTACGGCGGGGGCGGTCTGCTCCCCGGCAGTCTCTATACCGCCGCGCGGCAGACCGCCCCCGGCACGCAAATCTCCGGTACGGAAGCCATTTCCAGGGATACTATGACCATGGAGGAATATAAGCAGTATCTACATGACCAGATTTCCCGAATCCCGCGCCATCCTTCCCGTGCTCTGGAATCAATTTCCATCCAGATCACGGAGGCCGGCTTTGAGGCCATGAAACATGACCCGGAATACGAGGCATGGGTACTGGATGACCTGAAAACCGGCTGGGCGCAGCCGGATCCCTGGGCGGGCATCTGCGGAGGCGCCTATGCGGTGATCCATTATGGAGCCACAAAGGAAGAATGCAATGCCTGCAGCTGGTTCCCAGGCTATCAGAACGGGAACGGTGAAAATCTGTTCCGGGAAAGATCAAAAAACAGCTTCTGGGAACGGCGGACCGAAAGTCAAAAGCTGTATCAGGAGCAGAGACAGATGGCGGCACTGGAACAATACTATCGTTTTCACTTTTTTGCGCGAGAATAGAGAGGACATTTCCGGGGAAAAGCGATATAATCGGATCGCCTGCTGTTCCGCGTATCATTTTCATAGGATGTAATTTTTACACAGGATATCTTCAATCCGGATTTTGCGGATCTTCGCCTTACTTCGGTAATTTGTACCTTGCAGGGCATTGCAAATTGTCTTTTGGAATACGCCAGATAGCTCCCTTGTCGTCCCCCTTAAACAAATTCACCGGCGGTCCTAAACAAGCGCCAGCGACGCTTGTTTAGGACGGACCGGAACGGAGTGTAGACGGGCTGGATGCCCGCCCCATCACTGAATTGGCCGGATGCCGCGCGGCAAGCGCGCGACACCGTGTGAACAGTAACTTCCAGACTACAAAAAAGCAAGTTATTTTTGCACAGCTCCCGACTTTCGGTACGTCACAACCGGTTTTCCCTCCTGATCCAGCAGAGGTGTAAATCCTCCTGCGTTTCCGCTTCTGCGAAACACATAATTTACCCCTGTTTCTGCGTCAACCCAGATTTCAACCACCTCAATGGTACCCTGACTGTAAATTTTCTGAAAACGGTTCATCATAATTCCTCCAATTCTTTTTTAATCACCGATCAGCCTTGCCGCCCCCTCGGCAGCTTCCCATCCATCCGCTTCTCTGAAAGATCCCTTCCAAGAAACCGGCTCCTCTTCTATTTTCTTCGCTTTAATTTCCAATACTGCAGAGCAAACATGGCTAAAATCGGACTGTAAAGACAGAACAGCACGACGAACACGAGCGCGAGAATATTGCTCCCGCGGAATTTTCTGGTCATAAGCAGCATACAAAAAACGCAGAAAAACAAAAGAAGCATCGGAAGCATTCTGCCCTTGCATACACGTTCCAGCATCTGAAATCTGGAATCGCTGTCGCAAAAGATTTCTTCTGTTCCTGCTGCTTCTGACGCGGGTTTTCGGAAATAGCTATAGCCTACATAATCCTGCAGATATTCCCAGCCGCAGTCTCCAAACATCTTCACGTACTCATCTTTATGCGCAATGCCGTCTTGATTATAATCAATCTGATAAATCATATCTTCGGGAGTACATTTTTCAAAATGATAGATACCAAAGCCCGATACTCTGACGAATTTCCAACCGGATCGGTGCATTTCCCGAAGATACTCCTGTTCTTTTTCGTATTCAAACAATGTAAAAAATCTGAATGCTTTTTTTGTGTCCACTTACATTTCCTCCTGTGCGATCCGATACAAACGTTCAATACGTCTCAATTCGATCTGCAGCACCTCTGATCCCAAATCGGTGATCTGATAGATTTTTCGTTTATCCTCTTCCCGGATAAATTGAATCAGACCGTCCTTTTCCATTTTTGATAAGCTTCCGTACATGGTGCCGGGAGCAAGCCGTATCTCGCCGTCTGTCAGCTTTTCAACGGTCCGGATGATCCCATAGCCATGATTCGGCTGTTTTAGGCAACGTAAAATATAAAAGGCGGTTTCCGTCATGGGAACATAGACTTTCTTTATATGCTGGTTCACTCTCACGATCCTCCTTTCCATTTTACTGCGATGTATCGAACTGCTATATATTATATCGCACTTCGATATACTTGTCAAACTGAATATATTAGTTATTCCAGAAGACAGACCCGTCTGCTCCGCAGACTATACGCTGCTTACGCAGCTCCTGTCCGTGGCTGATGGGCGTTCCGCCCAATAGCAAGAGAAAGAAAAAGCCTGCCGCAAGTAAACTTGCGCAGACCTTTTCTTTCTCTTGCTGCTGTTCTGAATCTTATTCCATATTTTTAAACAGCCGATCTCTGGAGCGGGGTTTTTTGTTTCCTTCGATCTTGGGGGGCATTGGCTTGTAGTCCATGTGTGCTCTGAGGAGCGGAAGCCGCTTATGGTGCTTCCGCAGGTGCAAGAGCAGCGCGCCTGTCACCACGACCATTCCGGCGGCCAGGACCTGGGAGACCGGTAATGTGGTGCCGGGCAGGAACAGCTGGTCTGTCCGGATGCCCTCGATCCAGACCCGGCCCAATCCATAACCGAAAAGGTAGAGCAGGAACAGCTCGCCCTCGTATTTTTTATGCTTCCGGTAAAAGAACAGGAAGAGCAGCACCCCGCAGCACCACAGCGATTCATATAAGAATGTGGGATGCACCTGGATATAGCTGACTCCGTCAATGACATCCATATACTGGCGCATTTCCTCTGTCACATCCCTGCTGCGCACCGCGTCCAAAGGAAGCCGCATGGCAAACAGGGAGTCGGTATAGCCCCCGAACACCTCCCGGTTGAAAAAGTTCCCCCAGCGTCCAAGCATCTGCCCGTTCACCAGCGCCATGGCAACCGTGTCCAGGATCTGAGGCGCCGAAAGCCGCTTTACTTTTGCGCAGACCAGTACGGAAAGGATGGCACCGATGATGCCTCCGTAGATCGCCAGGCCGCCCTCCCGCAGGTTGAATACGCTGAGCAGGTCGTCCTTGTACATCTCCCAGGAAAATATGATGTAATAGATCCTGGCCCCCGCGATCCCGCAGATCACGCCGATCAGCCCCATGTCCATATAATCCTCGGGATTCTGCCGGGTCCGCTTCGCCTCCGCGGTGGCAATCGCAAAGCCGATCAAAATTGCCAGGCCGATGATCATCCCATAATATGCGATCTCAAAGCCAAAGACCGAAATGGATTTTCCCACATGCTCAAATTCGATTCCCAGATTCGGGAAAGCGATACTCTCATGCATACTTCGTATACTCCTTCCAAAAAATCACCCGATGCTTCATAAGCCGGTCCATCTGTAAATATGCGGAACAGATACGGCCGGGACACCGTGCAGTGTCATGCACGGTACCGAAATAGCAGAGTCCTCATACGTTAAACCGGAACAGGATGATATCCCCGTCCTGTACCACATACTCCTTACCTTCCAGCCTGACCAGTCCCTTTTCCTTTGCGGCCGCATGGGTCCCGCAGGCCATCAGGTCGTCATAGCTCACGATCTCCGCACGGATAAATCCGCGTTCGAAGTCCGAATGGATCTTCCCTGCCGCCTGAGGCGCCTTGGTCCCTTTTTTGATGGTCCATGCGCGCACCTCCGGCTCTCCCGCCGTCAGATAGCTGATCAGCCCCAGCAGATTGTAGCTTGCTTTTATTAGTTTTTCCAATCCTGACTCTTCTAAACCTAAATCTTCCAAAAACATTTTCTTTTCTTCATCATCCAGCTCCGCAATCTCCTGCTCGATCTGGGCGCAGACTACAAATACCCTGCAGTCCTCCCGTTCCGCATATTCCCGCACAGCCTGAACGCCTTCATTGGAGGCCCCATCGTCGGGCAGATCGTCCTCGGATACATTTGCCGCAAAGATCACCGGCTTGGCAGTCAGCAGGTTATACTCCGCAAGCCAAGCCTCTTCATCCTCGTTCTCCGTCTGAAAGGTTTTCGCCAGCTTGCTCTCTTCCATATGGGCCTTGACCCGGTTCAAAAATTCCAGCTCCTTTGCGGCTGTCTTGTCATTTCTTGACATTTTTGTGGTCTTCGCGATCCTCCGCTCCAGGATCTCCAGGTCGGAAAAGATCAGCTCCAGATTGATGGTCTCGATATCCCGCAGGGGATTGATAGAGCCGTCCACATGGACGATATTGCTGTCCTCAAAGCAGCGGACCACATGCACAATGGCATCCACCTCCCGGATATTCGCCAGGAACTGGTTCCCTAAGCCCTCTCCCTTGGAAGCGCCCTTCACCAGACCCGCAATGTCCACAAATTCGATGACCGCCGGCACGATCTTCCTGGTATGATACATCTCCCCCAGGACATTCAGACGCTCATCCGGCACTGTTACCACGCCCACGTTGGGGTCGATAGTGCAGAACGGATAATTGGCTGACTCCGCTCCCGCCTTGGTCAGGGAATTAAATAACGTACTTTTTCCTACATTGGGCAAGCCCACGATTCCTAATTTCATAATTTATATTTCTCCTTTAAAAACCTTTATTTTACGGGCTTTCTGAGGCTCTGTATTTTACCGAGTACCACATCGAGTGCCACGGTCTTAAACAACATTCAAAGCATCAGCCACAAGGTCAATCTCTTTGTTTTTTTCGTCCTCCGTAATATGGACGTATAAATTCATC
>Ga0137309_100580_pt1 | contig 26734 bp, 21 predicted proteins | sample NAcewiD2O_June_FD_97179 | JGI IMG/M metagenome (GOLD analysis project Ga0137309, IMG submission 97179) | Mouse cecal microbial communities from Vienna, Austria - N-Acetylneuraminic amended D2O_June | ecosystem: Host-associated > Mammals > Digestive system > Large intestine > Cecum | place... | reverse complement strand
CGAGACCCTTTACGCCCCCCAGTACCGGGACGTGCCCATGGCCGTGGCCGGGGACAAGGAAAGCCGCCACGGCATTATACTTGCGAAAAATATGCTTGCCAAGGCCAAAGGCGTGCAGACCGCCGAGCCCATCTGGCAGGCCATGCGCAAGTGCCCGGGCCTCCAGCTGGTGCCGCCCCATCATGAGCGCTATGCCTATTTTTCTCAGCTGGCCAAAAAGATTTACCAGGACTACACCGACCGGGTGGAGGCCTTCAGTTTGGACGAGTGCTGGCTGGATGTGTACGGCAGCGGCCTGCTCTTTGGCGATGGGCGGCGCATTGCCGAAACCATCCGCCAGCGGGTGAAGGCGGAGCTGGGCCTGACCGTGTCCATTGGCGTGTCCTTTAACAAAATTTTCGCCAAGCTGGGCAGCGACTACAAAAAGCCCGATGCGGTCACGGAGTTCGGCCGCCGGGAGATGGAAGAGATCATCTGGAACATGCCCTGTTCGGACCTGCTGCTGGTGGGCCCCAGCACCGAAAAGACCCTGCGGCGGTACGGCCTGCACACCATTGGGGACATTGCCCGCATGGAGCCGGGTGTGATGCGCTCGCTGCTGGGCCGCATGGGCGAGACCCTGTGGGTTTATGCCAACGGCTTGGATGATTCCCCGGTGCAGCGGGTGGACGCCCAGGAGGAGCCCAAATCCATTGGCAACAGCACCACGCTGCCCCGGGACCTGACCACAGACCAGGAGGTGCGGGAAACCTTGTACAGCTTGGCCGAGACGGTAGCCGCCCGGCTGCGCCGCCACCGCATGCGGGCCCAAGAGGTGCAAATTACGGTCCGCTCCAGTGATTTTCAAGAGATTCAGCGCCAGAAGCGCCTGCCCGGCGCCGCCCGTGACTCAGCCACCTTATACCAGGCCGCCTGGGAGCTGTATAAAAAGGAAAACAAAAGCTGGGCGGTGCGCCTGCTGGGCCTCCGGGCGGGCCGTTTGATCCGGGAGGATGAGGAGCAGGTGAGCTTTTTTGAGGACGGGGACAGCCGCAAGCGCCGGGAGCGCCTGGAGGACGCGGTGGACCGGGTGCGGGAGCGCTATGGGAGCGAGAGCCTGCGGCGGGCCTTTTTGGTAAAAGGGGAAGAGCCTTCGCCGCCGGAGGGGAAGGCGCCCCCTTGATCCTTTGGGAAAGAGCACGCGTCCCACAGCCCTGCCGCTGCCCCTGCGGCCATTTTGGGCCACAGCCACCCTGGAAAGGAGCCGCCAACATGGACCTGATGGAAAAACTGGAAATTCTCACCGACGCGGCCAAGTACGACGTGGCCTGCACCTCCTCCGGGGTGGACCGGCCCGCCCAGAAGGGCAAGCTGGGCAGCGCGGTCAAGGCGGGCATCTGCCACAGCTTTGCCGCCGACGGCCGGTGCATCTCCCTGTTAAAGGTGCTCATGAGCAACGACTGCGCTTTCGACTGCGCCTACTGCGTGAACCGCCGCACCACGGACTGCCGGCGGGCCAGCTTCACCCCCCGGGAGCTGTGCACCCTGACCATGGAATTTTACCGCCGCAACTACATTGAGGGCCTGTTTCTCTCTTCGGCGGTGGTGAAAAACCCCGACTATACCTGCGAACTCATGCTGTCCGCTGTGAAAATGCTTCGGGAGGACTGCGGCTTTTGGGGGTATGTGCACGTAAAGGCCATCCCCGGGGCCAATCCCCGGCTGACCGAAGAGCTGGGCCTCTATGCCGACCGGATGAGCGTGAACATTGAGCTGCCCAGCGGGGCGAGCCTGAAGCGCCTGGCCCCCCAGAAGTCCAAGGAGAAAATCCTGGCCCCCATGGGGCAGATTCGGGATGGCATCGCCCAAAACGCCAAGGAGCTGGTAAAATACCGGGCCGCGCCCCGATTTGTCCCGGCGGGGCAGTCCACCCAGATGATCATTGGGGCCACGCCGGAGCACGATGTGCAGATTCTCCGGCTGACCGAGGGGCTGTATAAAAAGTACGCCCTCAAGCGGGTGTTTTTCTCCGCCTACATGCCTGTGGTGGAGGACCGGGCTCTGCCCGCCCTGTCCTCGCCGCCGCCCTTGCTGCGGGAGCACCGGCTCTACCAGGCGGACTGGCTTCTGCGCTTTTACGGCTTCACCGCCGGGGAGATTTTAGATGACGCCAACCCGGACTTCAACCCCCTTTTGGACCCCAAGTGCAACTGGGCTGTCAACCACATGGAGCTTTTCCCTGTGGAGGTGAACCGGGCCCCCTATGAGATGCTCCTGCGGGTGCCGGGCATTGGGGTAAAAAGCGCCCAGCGCATTCGGGCGGCCCGGCGCACCGCCCGGCTGGACTTCGACGCCTTGAAAAAGCTGGGGGTGGTGCTCAAGCGGGCCCGGTTCTTCATTGTGTGCATGGGCAAATCCGCCTCGCCCCTGCCCACCGACGACCCGGCGGTCATCGCCGGAGCCATCTGCGAGCGCTCTCCCATTCAGCGCCAGAAAATCGACGCGCCAGAGCAGATGAGCCTCTTTGCGCCCTTGAAGGAGGATGGAGTGAAATGCCTGACCGGTCAAATTTAGTTTACCGTTATGACGGAACCTACCAGGGGTTTCTCTGCTGTGTGGCCCAATGCTTTTTCCATAAGAAGCTCCCCCAGGGCGTTCAGCTGCTGGACGAGCCCCAGGGGACCCTCTTTGGGGTCCAGGCGGTGGAGAGCGACCCGGAGCTGGCCCGGCGGGTGGAGGATTCGGTGCGGGAAAAAATCTCCCCCGCCGCCCTAGGCATGGTCCAGCAGGGATTTCTCACCTGCATGGAGGAAAAGGAGCTGCGGCTGATCCGCTTTATTCTGCTGGGCTACCGCCACGGGCCCCGGGTGCTGGGCATGAGCGTCCACCCGGATGTGCACGCCCTGAACAAGGCCCTGCTGTACCTAAAAAACGAGGCCCACTTCCATGTGGAGTTCCTGCGCTTCGCGGACTGCGGGGGCTTTTTGGCGGCCATGATTACCCCCAACAACCGGGTGCTGCCCCTGATTGTGAACCATTTCTGCGCCCGGCTGAACACGGAGCGGTTTATGATTTTCGACAAGACCCACGGCATGGGCTTTGTGTACCGGCCCGGCGGGGAGGCGGGGGAGTTCTTCTACGCGGACGCGGTGGACCTGCCCGAGCCCAGCGAGGAAGAGGCCCGCTACCAGGCCCTGTGGCGGAAGTTTTATGACACCATCGCTGTAGAGGGCCGGGTCAACCCCAAGCTCCGCCGGGGCATGATGCCCATGCGCTATTGGAAGAACATGACGGAGTTTCAGCGGTAAAAAGAGGCTGGCTGCCGCCCCATTTGCGTTATTTCCATATATCAGGGGACCCCTTTGCCAGGAGTGGCAGAGGGGTCCCGTTTCATAGCTTCTGTTAGCAAAGTAAAAGACTGAGCCCCGAAGGGCCCAGCCTCTTTAGTAATGTGAAAAAGTATTCCGTAGAGCTTTCTTTAGAATTCCCGCTTCTTGCTGGTGAAAGCCACGCCAGTCAGGCTGGCAGCAGCCGCCAGGACCAGCAGGAACCACAGGCCAGCCGTGTCGCCGGTTTTGGGCACATCGGCCAGAGGAATCTCCGAATCATCGATGGGCTCTTCCTCGGGCTCGGCGGGGGCCAGGGGTACGTCCGGGTCCTCAATGGGCTCTTCTTCGGGCTCTTCCGGACCGGGGCCCAGCGGAATGTCCGGGTCCTCAATGGGCTCATCGGGCTCTTCCGGACCGGGGCCCAGCGGAATGTCCGGGTCCTCAATGGGCTCGTCGGGCTCTTCCGGATCGGGACCCAGCGGTACGTCCGGGTCCTCAATAGGCTCGTCGGGCTCGGGAGACTCGGAGGGCTTGGGGCTCTCAGAAGGCTCGGGAGACTCGGAGGGCTTGGGGCTCTCAGAAGGCTCGGGAGACTCGGAGGGCTCGGGGCTCTCAGAAGGCTCAGGAGACTCGGAGGGCTCGGGGCTCTCAGAAGGCTCGGGAGACTCGGAGGGCTCAGGGCTCTCAGAGGGCTCGGGAGACTCGGAGGGCTCGGGGCTCTCAGAAGGCTCGGGAGACTCGGAGGGCTCGGGGCTCTCAGAAGGCTCGGGAGACTCAGAGGGCTTGGGGGTCTCTTTGGAGTTGGTGAAGCCAATGTTGCCCGCCGCATTCTCGTTGGAAGCGGTAAAGCTGTTGTCTTCGTCAAGGGAGCCCTTCTGCACGCTGGTGGTAGTAGCAACGTAATTCTTTACCGTGTAGGTCTTGGGATTGCCGTTTTCGTCCAAGCCCAGGGTGTAGGTCTCCTCTTTGCACTCCACTACAACGGTGATCTGGTACACAGAACCGTCATAGTTTACGTTCTCCTGCTTGTCGTTAAGCTCGTTCACATAGAAGGTGTAGGTTCCGGCCTCTTTAAAATAGCCATCAGGCAGGTCAAAGGTCAGCTTGCCGTTGGAACCGTTGGTCTCGGTCTTAATGACTTGGCCGTTCTCATCCTTCAGCTCGAAGGAGAAGTCGCCGCCCTCAAGGACGCCGCCCTCGAAGTACTTGTTCACCTCGATGGTGGGCTGGGTGTTCCGTCCGTCAGTGGCAGTGCCCATAACCAGCACGCCGTTGTTGGCAATGCCGCCGCCGTGCATGGCGCTGGCATTCCCGCTGATGAGCACGCCGCTGGTCAGGCCCAGCAGAGCCTCCAGCGTGGCGTTATCCAGCTCGTTCAGCTGGCCCAGGATGCTGGAGTCAATGCTCTCAAGCACTTTCCAAGCAGCCTGCTTGGCCTCCTCGGAGGCGTTGGCGGTCAGGGCCAGGAACCGGTCGGCGAAGACCGTGGCGTTGTTGCTGCCATCGATTGTATCCCAGTTCAGGTCAGTGGAGCCCGGTTTGTGGGTTACAGCGTTGCCGGTCCAGTCGGCCAGGCCGCCGCCCAGCATCTCGTTGCCGATCAGCGCGCCGCCGCCGCCCTGGGAGTTGCCCTCCTTGGAATCGCCAGCGGTGAAGACGTCCTGGGCGTTCTGCTTGAACTCGTCATTATCCTTCCAATGGGTAGAACCATCGATGAAGCCATCGCCCTTGTTCGAGCTGGAAGGAATGTTAGACAGGTCTGCACTGCCCTTGGCCGTGTTGTCGAAGATGGCCGCGCCGTCCTGGGCGAAGACCTCGTTTTTGCCATGGACGCAGCCGGCAAGACCGCCGCCCAGTCCCTGGGCCACGTTGCCGGTAACAATCGCGTTCTTAATGGTCAGCTTGCCATCGGCCTCCACATAAACGCCGCCGCCGCCCAAGTCGGTGGTGGTGTCGGTCTTGTTGTTCAAAATCGCGCCGCCGGTGATTTCGCCAACGCCCTGAATGTAGACGCCGCCGCCCTCACCCTTGGTCGCGGTGTTGCCCAGAATGACGCCGCCGTTCATGTCCAGCTTCGCCGAACCCTTGCCGTTATTGTCGATGAACACGCCGCCGCCCTCTGCAGCTTGGTTGTTGGCAATGATGCCGCCGTTGAGCACGAATTTGCCATCGGATGTGATGGTGCCGTTCCAGTTGGTGCCATCGGCTACATAAACGCCGCCGCCCTGGCCTACAGAAGGCTTGGAGTCATCCCAGCTTTCCTCAATCTTCTCGGTGTTGGCGCTGTTGCCAGAGATGGAGCCGCCATTCATCACGAACTCGCCGCCATTCACCGCAACGCCGCCGCCAGAGTTCTCGGCTGTGTTGCCAGCAATAGAGCCGCCGTTCATGACGAAGGAGCCATTCGCGTTCACGGTAACGCCGCCGCCGTTTCCGGTGGACTCGTTGCCAGTGATGGTGCCTTTGTTCATTTCCAGCGAAGAGCCGCCGCCTACCAGGATGCCGCCGCCGTTATCGGAGCTGCCGCCGGTGATGGTCACATCGCTGTCCAGAACCAGCTGACCGCCGCCCGTAACCAAAATGGGACGGGACTCGCCGCCAGCGTCAATGGTACCGCCAACAATCTTTCCATCTTCAATGTGCAGCACCATGCCGTTTCCGACCGTGATAAAGCTGGTGGAGTTTCCGCCAACCGCTCCAGCGCTGCCGCTCAGTGTGATGCCGTTGAGGATCAGGATAACCACGTTATCTTCACCCTCTACGGTCTCGTTCCGGTCGTCTTCCTTCTTGTCCAGAGCGTTATTCAGCCGGTCCAACACGCTTTCGCTGGTCTCGGCTTCACACTCTGTCGTGTGGGTATGCTCGGTTTTTTCGCAGGTCAAAGAGGAAACCATATCAAAGCAACTGTCGCTGTGGGTATGGCCCTCGGTTTCTTCCTTGCCGCATACCGTCTCTTCCGAACGGGTGGTCGTGTTGCACGCGGTGTCATGGGCGTGCGCCTCGGCCTCGTCCTGCCCGCAGGTCAGTTCGCTCGTGTAGCATTCCCCAGTGTGGGCATGCTCTTCGCTCACGTCCGCGCAGGTCAAAGTTTCGGTGTAGCAGGCATCGCTGTGGGCATGGCCCGCAGTTTCTTCTTTGCCGCAAGTCAAGGTGGTGGTGAAGGTGTAGCAGCTGTCCGCATGGGCATGAGATTCAACCTCTGCCAGCTGGCAGGTCTGCTCGCCGCGAACTATGGCGTAGCAAGCTTTGCCATGGACGTGCTCCGCTTGGTCGCAGCCCACCTTGGCTTCAACCTTTGTCGCCGCCGACGCGGTGGCCGACAGCGCGCTCAAGCACATAACGGCGGACAGAACCGCCGCCAAAAGGCGCTTGCGCAGTTTGTTTTGGTGCATTTTCATTTGGATAACCTCTCTTTGCTTGTTTGTCGGATGCAAAGTATCCGGCGGCTGGGCTGCCATAGCGTGGTGCGTTTGCCTTAGGCCCCTGGCTTTGTGTCCCGGCCTTTCGACCGGTTTACGGGGAGCGGCCTTTAAGCGGGCCGCTCCCGCAGCCGGGCTAACGTAGCATCATCTGATACCTTAGTTCCCATAGCTTTGCGGTCCCACCGTTTCCGGTGGTTTGCCACTGCGCCTAATTTCGCCCGCGTCCGGCGCGTGCCGCGGGCGGCTCCTATGGCGGCATCCCTCCCAGATTCATAACTGAATCCCCCCTTTCCTGTGGTGGATTTATGAATCAGCCTCGGGCCGCACAGGCGGCTGTTTAGCGTATTCATCCTATACTTCTCTGGGGCTTCCCGCCCGGCCAGCCCGCGGGCTCTCCAGATTCCCCAAGCGGGGTCGCTTTCCCATTTGGCTTTGGCCCCGGTCCCTTTTGGCGGAGCCCGGCGGTACGGCTAAGTCCATCTTATGCTGGGTACCGCCCTTGCGCTATTTTAAAAAAACTTACAAGAATGTGTAGGTTTTTGTAAGGGCTGGCAACGTATCTTCTTTATAATGATAATAGCACAAATTTCCTGGAATAGCAAGACTCTGCATGGGAAAAATCGTTGATTTGCCAGAAAAAAATTACTGCTGGAAAAATGCGGAAAACTACGCATTTTTGGTAATGGTACATTCATGCCGCGCATGAGGGCTTGTTTGAACCATCGTAAACACCGTCTTTTTGCCCCAAACGGACGGTTTCCGCCTGGAAACCGTCCGCCCTAAACAAAAATACAGGCATTTCTCTGGTTCTAAAACAAACTCTAGCTGAAAAAGAAAGGGACGGAGCGCCAAGCTCCGTCCCTTTGCTTCTCTAAATTAAGTGCAGCCCTGGTACATCTCCCGCAGCAAAGGAATCTGGTCCGCCCGGGGCGTGCCCTCCAGCCGTTTGATGTAGGCTTCCAGCATCCCCCGGGCGTGCTCGGGGCCGCCCTCGCGCATAACCGTCCACATGGGGTCTGCGTCCGAATCGGATTTTTTCATAACCGTCTCGTTCCAGTTTAGGATGAGCCGGGCCCCCTTCTCGCACAGCTCCGGGCGCTCCCGCGCCAAATTGTGGAGCTGGTGGGGGTCCTCCTTCACGTTAAACAGCATCTCCTGGGGGAAGAGGTGGTACCCGCCGTGGACGGTGCGCAGGTACAGGTAATCGTCAAAGCGCGCCGCCCGCTGGCACACATGGGCGCACTGGGTCAGCACCAGATGGTCTTTGGAGCAGTCCTGGCCTGTGAGCAGGGTTTGGGCGTAAGAGAGGCCGTCGTAGTCGTAGCGCCCCAGCATTTTTGTGCCCAGCAGCTCCTGGATGGTGGGGGCCAGGTCCACGTTGTCGTGGAAGCCCTGGTCCACAAAGCCCCGCATGCCGCCGGGCCACTTGATGATCATGGGGATGTGGCAGGTGGGCTCGTCGGCGGTGCCATGCTCCCCATAAAGGCCCAGTTCGCCCATGTTCTCCCCGTGGTCCGAGGTGATAATCACGGCCAAATCCTCATAAAGGCCCATCTCTTTCACCAGGTCCACAATTTGGGCGATGTTGTCATCGGTCCAGCGGATGCCGCAGTCGTAGCTGTCCATCATGGCCTTCATGTCTTCCCGGGTCTTTAGGCTGCCCGGGTGGCGGGGAAACTGGGGAAACTGGGTATCGTCCCACATATTGATTTCATTGGCCCCGTGGGGGCCCACATGCAGCAGGTGCTGGGCGAAAATCTCTTCGCTGATCCAATCGTCAGGCAAAGGCTGGCCGGCAAAGGGGTTGCCGAACTCCGCCGGGGCCCGGTAGGGCGTGTGGGGGTCCCAATAGTGGACATGAAGAAACCAGTTGTCCTCCCGGCCCTTGCGGCGGAGCCAGTCCAGCACATGGGGGGTAACCTCCCCAGCGGACTCACTGCCGCATTTGCCCACGTTGAAGCACTCGTTAAAACCGGCGTTAAACCACCAGGAGGAGTGCCGCTCGGCAAAGGTGGAGAAGGAGGCGGTGTGCATCCCGGCCCGTCGGAACTGCATAAACAGGCCGTTGTCGCTGCAATTGTCCCGGAAATGGCGGCTTTCTCCCTGAAGCCGCATGTCGGCGGCGGTGCCGCCGTGGCCTACCACTCCGGTACGCACGCCGTACCGGCCGGTAATCAGCGAGGCGCGGGAGGGCAGGCAGGGGGCGTTGGGGCAGTAATAGTTGCCGAAGCGGACGCCTTCCTGGGCGATGGCGTCAATGGCGGGCGAGGTGTCGCGGCCATAGCCATAGCAGCCCAGGTGGTCGCTGCGAAGGGTGTCGATGTCGAACAGAATCACGCGCATGTTGCTACCTCCAATGTGAAGTTGGCTGAAAATGGGAAAAGGTGGATGGGTCCCATTATACCACAAACTGCGAAAAAAGGATACACAAAAAATATATTTTTTAGAGCAGGCGGCGGTCCTCCCAATTGACAAACCCGGCCCGCTGCTCTATAATGGGGAAAAAACCAAAGGAGCCCGCCATGCCTCCCTTAAGCCTGTTGATTAAACCAGCTTCCGGCGGCTGCAATGTCCGCTGCCAATATTGTTTCTACCGGGATGAACAGCAAAACCGCGAGACCTTTTCCTATGGATTTATGTCCGAAGAAACCTTGGAAATCCTCATCCGCAAGGCCCTGGAGTACGCCCGGGGCTACTGCTCCTTCGGTTTTCAAGGGGGCGAGCCCACCTTGCGGGGGTTGGATTTCTTCCGAAAAGCCGTGGAGCTGCAAGAAAAATACAACACCCGCCATGTGAAGATCGCCAACTCCATTCAGACCAACGGCCTGCTGCTGGATGGGGAGTGGGCCCAGTTTCTCCACGACCACCATTTTTTGGTGGGCCTCTCCCTGGACGGAGTTAAGGAGGTCCATGACCAGAACCGGCTGGACGCCCAGGGGCGGGGCACCTTCAGCCGGGTGCTTCAAGCGGCCCAGCGGCTTACGGCCCGCCAGGTGGAGTTTAACCTGCTTACGGTGGTAACCAACGCCACGGCCAGCAATATTGCGAAGATATACCGCTTTTTCCGGCGCAGCGGATTCTTATACCAGCAGTACATCCCCTGCCTGGACCCTCTGGGGGAGCCCAGGGGCTCCAGCCCCTACTCGCTGTCGCCGGAGAAATATGGAGAGTTTCTCAAAACCCTGTTTGACCTATGGTACCAAGATGTGACGGCGGGGCGGTTTATTTACATCCGCACCTTTGAGAACCTGCTGGGCATGCTGCTGGGGCGGCCCCCAGAGCACTGCGGCCTCAGCGGGGCCTGCGCCCTGCAGCATGTGGTGGAGGCGGACGGATTGGTATACCCCTGCGACTTCTACTGCCTGGACCAGTGGCGGCTGGGCAGCATACGGGAGAGCGGCTTTGCGGAACTGGCCCAAGGGGAGAGGGCCGCCCGCTTTTTGGCCCAGGGGGGCGCGGGCCGGGCTCCGTGCCAGGGGTGCCGTTTTTTTGCTATCTGCCGGGGCGGCTGCCGGAGAGACCGGGAGCCCCTGGGGGCTGGCGGAAACTATTTCTGCCAGGCGTATCAAGAGTTTTTTGCCTATGCGCTGCCCCGGCTGCGGGAGTTGGCCGTGGCCATTCAGCGGGGACGCTGAGAGAGCGCCTGGGCTGGGCGTAAGAAGCAAAAAACAGTCGGTTTGACTTTTTTCGCAAATGCTATTGACAAATCGACTACATGCCGCTATAATAAAAGATAGGTCGGCAATACGCCGATTAAAAACCGGGCAAACCGGCCATTCGCCGGAGACCCGGTTTTTTATCCAAGCAAAACCGAACATAAATTCGAAATTGAAAGGATGAGTGGGATGACCGCAACAGCTGCTTACCAGGAAGCCTTTGACTATGCCCGCATGGCCCAGGAGGCCCAGCGGGAGCAGGAGGTCCTGCGGGACCGCTTGAGCCAGCGCCGGGCGGCGGGGCCCGCCTCGCCGGACCAGGAGCTTGTGTGGAAGCGGGAAAACAGCGTCCTGTACGCCATGTATTTGGAGCAGCGGTGCAACGCCCGGCTGTTCCAGCGCCGGGCCCTTCGGGGCGGGGGAGGCGGGGAATCCGCCCCGCGGCCCGCTTGAGGGGAACATGTTGCGCAGCCGCTTGTTACGGCAGAAAGGAGCATGCATGAGTACAAAACGAACGGCCCGGCCCTGCGCCGCGGCCTATGAAGCCCAGGCAGGGGAATATTTCGAATGGTGCCAGGAGACGGGGCGGCACCCCTCCCTGCCGGGGCTGGCCCTGGCTTTGGGACTAGAGGGCCGGGCCCAGTTGGAGCGTCTGGCCGCTGGCGGGGACAAAACTGCCTCGGTCCTGCGCCGGGCCCTCTCCCGGGTGGAGGAGGCCAACCTACAGTCCCTTTACCAAAAAGACACGGCCTCCAGCGCCAAATTTCTTTTGCAGAGCTGCTTCGGCTATGCGGAGCGCCCTGCCCCTGCTGCCCCTGGGGACATCACCGTAAGCATTGTGGAGGACGAGGCTTGAACGTGCGCATACCGGACCGGGCCTTTAACCGGGCCTACCGCCCTCTGCTGCGGGACCGGGAGCACCGTTACCTGGTGCTTTACGGCGGCGCTGGCAGCGGCAAAAGCGTCTTTGCGGCCCAGCGGTACCTGGTCCGGCTGATGGAGAGCCCCCTGTGCAACCTGCTGGCCGCCCGGGCCACGGCGGTCAGCCACCGGGACTCCACCTATGCCCTGCTCAAGCAGGTCATTGCCCGCTGGAACCTGGGGAGCCTGTTTAAATGCGCGGACAGCGGCCTGCGCGTCACCTGCAAAAACGGCAATGCGGTAATCTTCAAAGGCCTGGACGACCCGGAGAAAATAAAATCCGTCACCTTTCCCAAGGGAGAGCTGACGGATATCTGGGTGGAAGAGGCCTCGGAGCTGACTCTGGCCCAGTTTAACCAGCTGGACCTGCGCCTGCGGGGCCGGGGCGCCCACAAGCAGATCACCTTGACCTTTAACCCCATTTCCGCCCAGCATTGGCTGAAGCAGCGGTTTTTCGACCACCCGGACCCCCGCGCCCGCGTGCTGAAAACCACTTACCGGGACAACGCCTTTTTGGACGGGGACTACCGCCGCACGCTGGAAAGCTACCGGGACAGCGACCCCTATTTCTATCAGGTCTACTGCCTGGGGGAGTGGGGGGTTATGGGCCGCAGCATATTCGACGCGGCCCAGCTCTCCCGGAGGCTGGGGGAGCTGGCGGGGCCCCGCCGGCGGGGAGAGTTCGTCTTTTCCACGGTCTACCAGGCGGACGCCGGCCAGGTGCTCATCCACCGGCCCAGCATCCGCTTTGCGGACCAGCCGGAAGGCTTTCTCTCGGTCTATGAGGAGCCCCAGCCCGGCCGGGAGTACGTCATCGGCGGCGACACGGCGGGGGAGGGCTCGGACTATTTTGCGGCCCAGGTCCTGGACCGGGAGTCCGGGCGGCAGGCCTGCACCCTGCGGGGCCGTATGGACGAGGACCTCTATGCCCGCCAGCTGTACTGCCTGGGCCTGTGGTACAACCAGGCGCTGGTGGCGGTGGAGGCCAATTTCTCCAGCTACCCCATTCGGGAGCTGGAACGCTTAGGCTACCCCCGCCAGTACGCCCGCCCCCGGGAGGACGGCCTGACCCACCGGCCCGGCGTGAGCCTGGGGTTCCGCACCACAGCGGCCACCCGGCCTGTGATCTTGGCGGGGCTGGTGGAGGAGGTCCGGGAGCGCTGCCGGGGCCTGCGGGACCGGGACACCATTGAGGAGCTGCTGGCCTTTGTCCGCAACGAAAAGGGCCGCCCCGAGGCCCAGGCCGGAGCCCATGACGACTGCGTCATGGCCCTGGCCATTGCTCACTACCTGCGCCGGTCCGCGCCCAAACCGGCTCTTTGGAGCTGCTCCATTGCCCGGGGCGGCTGGTAGGGGCCAGGGCGGCTTGTGCCGCCGGGGCGGAAGGTTTTGTCAAGGTTTATTATATTCCTTACCATATTCTGTATAAAGGCAGAGAATGAAATAAAGGAGGATTGAGAAAATGAGTCGAATGGAATGGCTGAAAACGGTCTTTCTGGCTGTTTTAGCCTCAATAGGCGGGGCGGCGGTTCAAGCCCTGGGGGGCTGGGACATGCCCCTGCAAGTGCTGGTGGCCTTTTTGACGGTAGACTACCTTACCGGCCTGCTGCTGGCGGGACTGTTCCACCGTTCCCCCAAGACCGTGGGCGGGGCTTTGTCCAGCGCGGCGGGGTTTCGGGGGCTGCTGAAAAAATGCGCGGTGCTGCTGATGGTCTTTCTGGCCGTTTTGCTGGACCAAGCCGTGGGCGGCGGTTTTGTGCGCGGCGCCGTGTGCTTCTTCTTCATCGCCAACGAGGGGCTTTCTATTTTGGAGAACCTGGGCCGCATGGGCGTGCCCTATCCGGCTTTTCTGCGGGATATGCTGGAAGCCCTGCGCCGGGAAAACGAGAAGGGAGGCCGGTAAATGGGGCCGCCTATTCGCGCGATGCTATGCCCAGCGGACCGGTACAGCCTTAAGTGCCCCTTTTCCCGCAGGCCCAGCCGGGTGGTGATTCACAACACAGCCAACGACGCCCCCGCGGAAAACGAGATCCGCTATATGCTCAACCGGCCGGAAGAGGTGTCCTTCCACTTCGCGGTGGACAGCCAGGAGGCGGTGCAGGGCCTGCCCCTAGACCGGAACGCCTGGGCCAGCGGCGATGGCCGGGGCGTTGGCAACATGGAGGGCATCCACATTGAGATTTGCTGCTCCCTAAGCGGCGGGGAGCGCTTTCAAAAGGCCGAGGCCAATGCCGCCGCCCTTACGGCCCAGCTGCTGCGGCAGTACGGCTGGGGCCTGGACCGGGTAACCAAGCACCAGGACTACGATGGCAAATACTGCCCCCACCGCACCTTGGACCTGGGCTGGGACCGCTTTTTACACTTGGTGCGCCAGGAGATGGAGGGATCCGGCCCGGAAGAGGACCGGGAGGCTTGGGCCCGCCGCCGGGAAAGAGAGCGGGCGGCGCTTCCGGCTTCGGGCTGGGCCCAGGGGGCTTGGCAGCGGGCCCAAAAGGCCGGCCTCTTCGATGGCACTGCCCCTCGAGCCCCCCTGACCCGGGAGCAGTGCGCTTTGGTCCTGGAGCGCCTGGGGCTGCTGCCTCCAGCGGAAAACGAAAGCGCGTGAGCCGCGGCTTTGGCTATGGGGTGTGTCCCAACCACAGAGATAATCATTTGTGTTCCCCCGCCCTACGGGCGGGGGAACACAAAAAGCTCTCTATAGCCAAACCGGTAAAGGCCTTGGAGCTTCCCAATAAGCCAAAAACCGAACAAAAAAGCCAGGGCCTCCATGCCCTGGCTTTTTTCACGCCTATTTCTCACAGCTCTGGCAACACCTTTTTGTAGTAGGGCCACAGGCCAATGCGGTCAGGGGTGTGCTCCGGCTGCTGCCAAAAGTCGTACCCCGGGTAGTCGTTGCCCTCCACAATCACCGGGCCCGTGGGGGTGATGCACACATCCCACCCCAGGTAGCGCATGCGGGGCTCTACCAAAGCGGCCCGCTGGCACAGCTGAATGGCCTCCTTGACATAGGGCACCGCAAAGCCCCGCAGCTCCACGCCGGTGTCCGGGTGGCGGTCCAGCACCCGCAGGTCCGAGGTATGCCCCGGCCCGCAGATGGTCCCGGTTTCCTGGTCGATGGGGCAGAACAGCCCGCCGCTTTCCAGGTTATCCACAAATTTTCCCCCGCAGCCGGTTTTAATCACCGCATAGACGCACTGAGCCTGGCGCTGGCCCGGTTCTCCGGTAAGCAGGGTGACAATGCGCAGGGTGTTGGCGCTGTGGGGGTACAGGCGGGCCAGATCCGGGTGCTGTTCCAGGGGGTCCTCCACCACGCCGAAGTCATGGGCTTTTAAGTAAGAAAGCAGCTCGTGGGTGCTGGCAAAGTCCGCCAGGTTCAGCAGCTGAATGCCCTTGCCGCTTTCTCCCACATCGGGCTTGGCAAACAGCTTTTCCTTGCCAGCCGCGAACTGCTCCAGCTGGCCGCTGGCGGCCCCGGGCACCACCATAAAGTCCCGGCCCAGGTACTCCCGAAACTTGGTGTAAAACAGGGATTTCCGGTCAAAAGCGGGCGCGGCGGCCGGATCGTTCATCAAGGTGACCAGCCGCTTGTTCTTCAGCCGGGTGACATAGGTTTTCCGGTGGGCCCCGTCCATATTGAAAAATTGAAACATCAAATAGTCGTGATACCCCGCGCCGTAGCGCATCAGGCACCAAAGCATGTCCGGAAACAGAACCGCCCGGCTTTTCCCGGACTTCTCCCTGGCCTGGCTCAAGCACTCCCACATGGCCCGGGGCCGCACCCCAGTGAACACCCGAAGCAGATAGCGGCTCCAAGACATGACGTTAAAATCCCCCATCAAGTTCTTTTCTCCTTTCGCACTCCCCAAGTAAGACTCCATAATAACATTTTACTCCTTTTCTCGCGGTTTGTCACCTAAAAAATTCTTAATCTTTTCTATAATTTCGATCATCTAGGGGGCGGTTTGCCGTTATAAGGCCGCCCCTATATATTATTAGACCCCAGATAGAGGCTTTGGTCACGCGAATCTCGAAACAGTAAGAATTTTGTAAGATTTTGGAGTGTGAGCTAAGTTCTAACCAGGCCCCCTGGGGAATACCTTTACCTATAGAAAGAGGGTCGGGCTATGTTTTTCGCTGTCAAAATCAAAAAAAGAGCTGTGGGGATGCTTTTGGCCATCGGGCTGCTGGCATTGGCCGCGGTTCCGTCTCTGGGGCGGGTGTGGGCCGCGCCCGCGGAGAAGGATTTTATCAAGTGGGTGGACTTTGACGTGCCCTATGTGCTGCTGCGCCGGGCCCTGGAGGCGGATGTGGAGACCCACTCCGCCGGGCCGCATGTGGGTTGGGTGGACTTGCTGGCCTACCTGGCCGCCAAATATGGGGGCGATTTTTCCCTCTACCGCTCCGCCGACCTGGAGGGAGCCCTGGAACGGCTGGCCAACGGCGAAAGCCTGGAAGAGCTGGCCGGGGGCTTAAGCCATTTTTCTTACTATCAGGAGGCCTATGGGGCGGTGCTGGGAGGCTTTGTAGGGGAGTACCAGGCCCAGGGGGAAGAGGGCTGGGAGGACCACTATGGCCTAAAAGCCTATTCGCCCATTGCCGAAACCTTTCCTTACAGCGATTATGACGACTTCGGGGTCAGCCGGGAGTATGGCTACCGCCGCCGCCACCTGGGCCACGACATGATGGCCGCTGTGGGCACGCCGGTCATCGCGGTGGAGTCCGGGGTGGTGGAGGCCTTGGGCTGGAACCAGTACGGAGGCTGGCGGGTGGGTATACGCAGCTTTGACGGCCTGCGGTACCACTATTACGCCCATCTGCGCAAGGACCGGCCCTTTGCCCAGGGCCTGGAGGTGGGCCAGACCGTGCTGGCCGGGGATGTAATCGGCTATGTGGGCCGCACAGGCTACAGCGCCCAGGAGAACGTGAACGGCATTGAGCAGAGCCACCTGCACTATGGGCTGCAAATTATTTTTGACGAGAGCCAGAAAGAGGGCAATGGGGAGATTTGGGTGGATGTGTACAGCCTGTGCCAGCTTCTGCGGCGCAGGCAGAGCCCGGTGCGGCGGGACAGCGCCACCAAAGAGTGGAGCCGGGCCCAGGGCTACCGGGAGGAGGTCCCGGAACAGGCGGAGAAGGCCGGAAGCGGCGCGGACTAGAGAAACGCGGGGGAGTAAAGCGGAAAGACCGGCGCGGCGAAAGGCCGGGCCGGTTTTCCCGGCGTTTTGGGGGGACAGGCCGCGCGAGAAATCCGCCCTTTTGTCCTCACCCCTTCTTTCCTAGCTATTGACACAAAAATCAGAAATATAGTATAATGGTAAAACAAACCCATGAGCCCAGAACGCCCTGGGGAAAGCAACTTTTTTTCCAGCCGGGGGGCCTTAGCGCCGCCCGCGGCATCGGAATGGAGACTGCCTATGAAAGCGATGTCAATCAAAAGGGAAAAACAGAAGGGGCTGTCCCTGCTCCTTTCCATTGTGTTGGTTTTCAGCATTTTAGGAACCGTGGTGTACACCGTCTCCCGAAAGGCTACTTCGGAAATGTCCGCTTCGGCCATTCAGAACCTGAGCGAAAGCCTGGACCTGATTCAGAGCACCATTGAGGCGATTCTGCGCAGCGAAGGGGAGTTTCAGGTTTTGGCCGCTCAGGAGATCGCCCGGGCGGAGGACCCAGAGGCCTATATCCGCGCCTGCGAGAAAAACCAGACCATGTCGAAGATGTCCCTGATCCTGGCCGGTGAACGGGAGGGCGTCTCCAACACCGGCGAGGCCTTTACCGAAGAGGGCCTGGACTTTTCCGCCGGGGGCACAGTCTTGGGCATGCCGGTCTCCCAGTCCTATATAAACTATATGGGCACCTGGTCCTATACCATCAAGTGCCCGGTAGAGAGGGAGGGCCGGGAGATTGGGACCCTATATGGGGAGTATGTGTACGACGCCATCGACAAGTCTCTTCCCAATGGGTTTTACAACAAGCAGGCCACCCTTTACATTATGGACGCGGAGAGCCAGCGGTTTGTGCTCAAGCCCAAGGGGATGGGCCAGCGGAGCGCGGGACACTTGAACCTGGAGGACTTTTACCGGGCCAACAGTATTGTGGACCGGGCCATCCAGGAGGAAGTGGGGGAGTGCCTGGAAACCGGGCGCAACGTGCTGTTTTATCACGACATCCGGGACGTGAGGGCTCTGAACTATATGTGGCCGGTAAACGGGGGAACCGTCTACCTGGTGGGCTATGTGCCGGTGCAGGCCATTCAGCAGGAGGGCCGCGCGGTCAGCCAAAGCATTTTGATTGTGGTGGCCACCATGCTGACGGCCTTTTTCCTGTGCATTCTTTTGTACTATTTGAATTGGAGGCAGCAGGAAAAGCTGCGGCGGGAGCAGGAGGCGGAGCGCCGCCTCCATAACCAGCAGCTGGCCGAGGCCCTGCGGGCCGCTCAAATTGCCAGCCAGTCCAAGACCATGTTCCTTTCCAACATGTCCCACGACATCCGCACACCCATGAACGCGGTGCTGGGCTTTACCTCCCTGCTGGCCACAGAGGCGGAGAACCCGGCCAAAGTGCGGGAATATACCAAAAAAATCACGGCCTCCGGCCAGTATCTGCTCAGCTTAATCAACGATATTCTGGATGTATCCAAAATTGAGAGCGGCAAGGTGGTGCTGAACCTGGAGCCCTTCTCCCTCAGCCAGGTGGTCTCTTCGGTGGACGCCATCATTCAGCCTATGGCAAAGGCCAGGGGGCAGGCCTTTCATGTGGAGGCTTCGGGCCTGCGGCACGAGTATTTGGTGGGGGACGAGACCCGGCTGAACCAGATTTTAATTAACCTGCTGTCCAACGCGGTGAAATATACGCCGGAGGGCGGGCAAATCTGGCTGCGCATTTTGGGGCTCAAGCAGCGGTCCAGCCAGTATGAGCACTTGCGCATTGAGGTGGAAGATACGGGCTACGGCATGACGCCGGAGTATTTGGAGAAGCTGTTCGACGCCTTTACCCGGGCGGAAAACAGCACCACCAACAAGGTCCAGGGCACGGGCCTGGGCATGGCCATAACCAAAAGCATTGTGGAGCTGATGGGCGGAACCATCCAGGTGGAAAGCCAGGTGGACAAGGGCACCCGGTTCCAAGTGGACCTGGAGCTGCGTATTCTGGAAGAGCAGGCGGACCGGCAGTTCTGGGCCAGGCGGGAGATCCGCCAGGTGCTGCTGGTGGACGGGGATCCCCAGAGCCGGGAGAACATCCTCTCCCTCATGGAGGATACGGGGCTTCAGCTCCAAACCGCCGGAAGCCTCCAGGAGGCCCTTCTGTGGCTGCGGGGCGGGGGAAGCTGCCAGCTGGCCCTGCTGGACAGCGGCGCGGGCTCCATTCCAGAAGTCCGGCAGCTGCGGGAGGCCCTGCCCGGCGGGGCGCCCCTGGTGCTTCTTGCCGAAGAGGGCGCGGCCGAAGCCCCTTCTGGGCTGGAGCACACCGCGGTGCTGCCCAAGCCCTTCTTTGCCTCCGCCCTGCGGGAAAAGCTGAAGGAGCTGTGGGCCCAGCCCCAGGAAGAGCCGGAGCCGGAAAAGGCCGGAAGCCTGCGGGGCCTGCGCTTCCTGGCGGCAGAGGACAACGAGATAAACGGGGAAATTTTGCAGGAGCTGCTGGAAATCGAGGGCGCTTCCTGTGAGATTGTGGTCAACGGCCGCTTGGCGGTGGAGCGGTTCCAGCAGGAGCCGGAGGCATTTGACGCGATTCTGATGGACGTACAGATGCCGGTGATGAACGGCCACGAGGCGGCCAAGGCCATCCGGGCCCTGGAGGCCCCAGGGAAGCGGGTGCCCATCATCGCCATGACCGCCAACGCCTTTGCCGAGGATGAAAAAGCGGCCCTAAACGCCGGTATGGACGTCCATGTGCCAAAGCCTTTGGACATGGAGCTTCTGCGCAGGGCCGTGGGGCAATGCACACGAAGAAGGGATGAAAGGCAATGAAGCATCAGAGGAGAAAATGGCGGGCGCTAAAAGTCTGTTGGGCGGCGCTGGCGGTTGTGCTGCTGGCCTCCTGCGCCCAAGAGCCGAAGAACTTGGTTACCCAGCGGGAGGAAGCGGAGCGGGTGGTCAATCTGTTCAGTCCCATGGAAAAAACCGACCCGGATGCGGAAAATGTGGCGCGCACCGCCACAGACCTGACCATAGCCATGGCGGAAGAGGCCTTGGACCTGACCGTGGCCTACAAGACCTACACGGCGGAAGACCACCAGGACAAGACCTACGATGATGTGGTCCTGGACCGGGCGCGCAGCAATATGGATGACCTGTACCTGCTGAACCCAGATACCGTGCTCGCTTTGGGGGAGGAAGGCAGGCTGATGGACCTTTCCGGTCTGGAAAGCGCCAAAAACCTGCGGGAGATCGTCCGCACCGCCAACACGGTGGATGGCAAGCTGGTGGCCATTCCTCAAGAGGTGGTGGCCTACGGGCTCTTTGTCAACAAGGACCTGTTCGACCAATACCGGCTGGACCTGCCCCAGACCCCGGAAGACTTTTTGGAGTGCTGCCGGGTTTTCCAGGAGAACGGAATCGAAACGCCAGTGGGAGCCAACCGCTGGTGGCTGGAAACCTTTGTTTTTGCCCAGGCTTACGCCGGCCTGTACAACGGCGGAAACACAGAGGCGGAGATTGCGGCTTTAAACAGCGGCGAGGCCAAATACAGCGACTATATGCGGCCAGGCTTCGAGTTTTTGCAGACGCTCATAGACCGGGGCTATATTGACGCGGAAAAGGCCAGAGTCAGCGAGGCCATTGAGGGAGAGGGGGCGGACTTTCTGGCTCAGAAGACCCCCATTGTCATGGCCTACTGGGGCGCGGCCAACTCGGAAACCGCCTATGGGAAAGCCAGCTTCAACATGCAGGTCATCGGTTTCCCCAGCAGTTTGGGCCCGATGCCCGTAATGCCCATGACCGGCTGGGGCGTGGGGGCCAAGGCGGAGCACGCGGAAGATGCGGTGCGGGTGATGGAAATTATCACCTCGGATGAGGCGCTGCAAATATACGCTGAGACCAACCGGGTGATTTCTCCCTCCAAGAATGTCAAGGTAGACTGTGTGCCTGCCCTAAAGCCTTTAAACGACCGGATCGAGGAGGGAGTCTATGTGCTGGGCTCCAACGCGGGGATGCGGGTGGAGCAGTGGGGCAACACCTGCCAGATTGTGCGCCAGCTGTTGGAGGGCGCCACAGTAGACCAGTGCATGGAGGCCTTTGACCAGCTGCAGGCCGCGTCGCTGGAACAGTAAGCCCGATTCGCAAAACAACCGGAGCGCCGCTCCATAAAAAGAGCAAGGCCCGCCCAGAAAATGGGGGCCTTGCTCTTTTATGTTTTTTTGCCGTCCTTTGTCCCGTCCAGGGCCAAAACCAGCTCACAGCGTTCCGCCAGTGCAAATGCCTCAAAATACCCTTCTTCCAGGGGAATCCACCGCTGCCGGAAAGCTTCCAGCCCCGCCGGACCATTGCGGGCGGCAATGCGCCGCAGCTGCTCCTCCGGGTCCACGGTCAGGAACACATGCAGCCCATACCGGTCCCAGAGGGCGGGGTGGCAGCTGTAAGAGCCCTCCACCAGCAGCACCGGCCCGGGCTCCAGACGCAGAGGCTCCCCCAGGCTCTGGGTGTGGCAGTCAAAGGGGCGGTAGACCGCAGCCTGTCCCGCCTCCAAGGGCAGCAGCACTTCCTCTAGAAACCGTTCCCGGTCCACATTGCCGCCGGGTTCCGCCAGCCGGGCCGGGGTGCGCTGCTGGGGGCGCAGGAAGAAGTGGTCCATATGGGCCAGCCCCCAGCCGGTCTGCCGCTGAAGATAAGCCGCCAGAGTGCTTTTTCCCGCGGCGCAGCGCCCGTCTATGGCCACACGCAGGGGGGCTTGGCCAGCGCGGCGCTCCACGGCCTCTGTAACGGCCTGGGCGGCGGCCTCCAGGTCAAGCGTTGGCGTCTTCATGGGTCTTGTCCCGGCTCGTGCGGAAGGGCACCAGTCCGGTGCGGTCCAGGGCCAGCATGATGGCGGGGACCAGGATGAGCTGGGCCAGGATGCCGGGAATGGCGTTGAGAAAAGCGCCGGCCAGGAACATCTGGAAGGTGAAGGCCCCGCCGGTAAGGCCCAGCTGCAAGGTCTGCACCAGGCCCCACACCACCCGGCCAGCCAGCATGGCCAGCACCAGGCAGCGGTACAGGGCCAGCAGGCAGTGCCAGCGGGAGAGGCTGTACAGCAGGCCCACCACCAGGCCATAGGCCAGCAGCTCAAAAGCCATGCCGGTGGCTTGGGGAAAGAAGGGAGGCGCGCCAAACAAAACCGAGCGCAGCAGCGGCAGCACAAAGCCAACGGCGGCCCCCCGCTGCCAGCCGCAGATCAGCCCGCACAGGAGCACCGGGATGTGCATGGGCAAAAGCATCTGGCCGATTTGCGGAATCTGACCGGTTAAAAAGGGCAGCACCAGCCCCAGGGACAAAAACAGGGCGGGCAGAACAAGATTTTTTGATACAGGTTTCATAAGAGATCCCCTCCGTGGCGTTTTTTGAGAACGGCTGCAAGGCTTGTCCGCAATGTTCCCATTATATCCCCTGGAGTGGGGTCCATGTCAAGACATTTTTTCACAAAGCCGCGGCTGCCGAAGGAGCAGCCGTGTCTCGCCGGGGTTCAAGGCGGGCAGCCAGCCGGTCAACCGCCGGTGGCGCAGGGACTGGCGCACCATGTCCCGCAGCACCACGCCCTGGTTGCAGCCGTGAATCACCCGCAGTTCGCGGACGCCTTCCGGGGCGTGGTCCAGCCAGTTGAGCAGCAGGCTGCGGGCGGCGGCTTCATAAAGCCCGTGCAGGTCCACGGTCATCACATTTCCTTGGCGGCGAAAGCGCATGGCGCATCCGTCCTTTCCGGGCAGGGCCCCTGACTTGTTCAGATATACCAAATTTATACCATGCGCTTCCGGCTCTGTCAAGGGAAAAGAGCAGGGAAGCGGCGAAAAAATGCACAGAGTTTTCACGGAAGATTTGTCATGATTCACGGCTTGACCTTAAGCTTACTCCAAATAGTATAATGGAATTGCCCCGCCCGGCGAAAACGGAAGCGGCGGAAATGAATGAGACGGGAAGGGATGCAAATTGACGATAAAAGAAGTGAGCGGCCAGTACGGCATCAGCCAAGACACCTTGCGGTATTACGAACGAGTGGGGATGATTCCCCGGGTGACCCGCTCCGCTTCCGGCCACCGGGACTACCAGCCGGAAGACCTGGCCTGGGTGGAGCTGGCCAAATGCCTGCGGGGCGCGGGCCTGACCGTAGAGGCCATTGTGGACTATGTGCGGCTCTACCAGCAGGGGACAGAAACCATCCCCGCCCGGCTGGAGCTGCTGCGCCGCCAGCGGGAGGCTCTTTTGGAGCAGCGCCAGCAGATTGAGGCAGCTCTGGCCCGGCTGGAACAGAAGATCCAGTGGCACCAGGAAAAGGAGAAGACCTAAAGCGGCGGGCCTGCCGGGGAGGAGAAAAGAGAATAGCACGGGAGCTTGCCGGCTCCGCCCGACCGCTCGCTGGAGCGGCTGGACGGGGCCCTTGATTTGCGTTTTTTGGGGGATTGCGGCCATGCCGGGGGCGGCAGGAAAGGCATGGCTCAAACAATTTTTCTCATGGGCTTATTTATCCTCCCTGCCCCAAAACGCCTTGCCCTGCTGGAGAAAATGTGGTAAAATGTTCCCAAGCGAACGCATGGTCCGCCATGGGGAGGCCCTTGCCATGCAAAAGCACCGGCCCTCTCCCAGCATAATGAAAAAAGGGAGTGATGCGTATGCTTCGCTGTGTGTTGTTTGACATTGATAATACCTTGCTGCTGAAAAAGCCCACCATTGCCCAAATGGTCTTCCAGACAGCGGCGCCGGTCCGGCCGGGGCTGACCTTGGAGGATGTGGAAAAGGCCTATGCCGAGAGTGAAATTTGGCAGGGCGAACAAATCCGCCGGGAAAACGAAACCGGTGTGCGCATGGGGGACGAGGAATTCCTGGGAAATATTTTCCAGGTGTACCAGCGGGCTTTGGGACTGGGCGGCGAAATGCTGGAGCCTCTGCGCCCTGTGTTCATGCGCAGCTACCACATGGAGTACGAGGCGGTTCCCGGGGCCGGACCGGTTTTGGCGGACCTTAAGGCGCGGGGCCTGTCCCTGGGAATTGTCAGCAACAACACCAAAAGCGTGCGGCAGGTTTTAGAGCGGCAGAGGCTGCTGGATTATTTCCACGCGGTGGTAATCTCCGAAGAGGTGGACCTCTATAAGCCCGACCCCCGCATTTTGGAGCTGGCCTGCCAGCAGCTGGGCGTCCCCTGCGCTCAAAGCGTCTATGTGGGCGACCACCCCTTTGACGTGCTGTGCGCCCACTCGGCCCACATGCCGGCTATCTGGATGCCGGTAAACCGGTTTATGACCCTGCCTGCCGGGGTTGGCGCGCCAGAGCATACCATCCACAGCCTGCTGGAACTGCCCGCCGCCCTAAAAGAGATAGAAACACCGCGCGTAAACTAGAATAGGAGGGACCGCCATGACAGCGGAAAAGGACTGGATTAAGGATTTAGTGATTTACCAAATTTACCCCCGCAGCTTTTATGATTCCAACGGCGACGGAATCGGCGACCTGCCGGGCATTTTGCAAAAGATGGACTACCTGGAAGAGCTGGGGGTCAACGCCCTGTGGCTTTCCCCGGTGTTCCGCTCCCCCAACGATGACAATGGCTATGACATCTCCGGCTACCAGGAGATTATGGAGGAATTCGGCACCATGGAGGACTGGGACCGGCTGCGGGACGGCTGCAAGCGGCGGGGCATGAAGCTGATTATGGACCTGGTGGTGAACCACTCCTCAGACGAGCACCCCTGGTTCCAGGAGTCCCGGACCTCCCGGGACAACCCCAAAAGCCAGTACTACATTTGGCGGGATCCGGTAGACGGCCGCCCACCCAACAACTGGGCCTCCGCCTTTGGAGGCGGCGCCTGGGAGTATGAGCCCCAGCGGGGGCAGTACTATTTCCACTATTTTTCCAAAAAGCAGCCGGACCTGAACTGGGCCAGCCCCCAGCTGCGGGAGGAAATCCTCAGCATGATGGAGTGGTGGGTGGACAAAGGCGTGGACGGTTTCCGGGTGGACGCCATCAGCTATCTGGACAAGCCCCAGGACTTCCCCGACTCCAAACTGCCCCCCCAGCCGGACGGGTTTTCCTTCCCGGACTGCCTGGCGGGCCGGCCGGGCACCCACGCCTACATTCGGGAGATGAACCGGCGGGTCTACGCCCCCCGCAACGTGCTTACAGTGGGGGAGGGATCGGCCCCCACCGTGGAGGAGCTGGCCAATTACGTGAACACCAGCCGGGAAGAGTTCGACATGGCCATTCCCTTTGTGCTGCCTATGGTGGAGATTGACACCTGGTCCCCGGAGAAGCTGCGGCGGGACGCGGAGGAGAGCTATGCGGCCCTTAAGGACCAGGGCTGGTGGGCCCGGTTTTTCAGCAATCACGACAAGCCCCGGCAGGTCTCGCTTTATGGGGATGACGGGGAGTACTGGGAGGCTTCCGCCAAGCTGCTGGGACTCTTCCTCCACAGCCTGCCCGGTACGCCCTTTGTGTACCAGGGGGAGGAAATCGGCATGACCAATGTGAAGCTGCCCCGCATTGAGGACTATGACGACCCGGACACCCAGAACCGCTACCGCCAGCTTTTGCTCTCTGGGGCCAGCCCGGAAGCCGCCCTGGCCCGGGCCCAGCTGGAAAGCCGGGACAATGCCCGCACCCCCATGCAGTGGGATAATACGGAGCACGGCGGCTTTACCACCGGCCAGCCCTGGCTGAAGGTGAACCCCAACGCCCGGGAGATCAACGTGGAGGCCCAGCGCCAGGACCCCCGTTCTATTTTTCACTTCTACCGGCGGCTCATCGCCCTGCGCAAGGAGCGCCCCGCCCTGGCCCGGGGAGATCTGTCCTTTTTGGACACTGGCTGCAACGAGCTGATTGCCCTGACCCGAAGCCTTCCGGGCGAAAGGCTGCTGGCGGTGTTCAATTTTTCCGCCGAAGCCCACACGCTGCCCGCCCGCCTGCTGGAAGGGGCCGGGGAGGCCCTGCTCTCCTCCTACGACCGCCAGGGGGGCTGCCAGGGACCGGCCTTGCGGCCCTATGAGGCGGCGCTGTTCCCCATAAACTAAAGCAAAGCCAAAGGACCGGCCCCCCAGGGACCGGTCCTTTTCCATAGGCCGGGCTAAGGCTTTCGGGCGCAGACAGATTCCCGCTCCACCAGAACCGGCGTAAAGGCCATATTTTTTTGAAAGCTCCGCTTGTTTAAAATCCGGTCCATAACAAAAGCGGCGGATTCCTTCCCCACCTGCCCTTGCAGCATGTCCACGGAGGTCATGGCCGGGTTGGTGCACAGGCAGTACTCCGTGTTGTCCAAAGCCACAATGGAAATATCCTCCGGCACCCGCAGGCCAAAGTCAGCGCAGGCCTTCATGCAGCCCACGCCCATCAGGTCGTTGCAGGCCACCACGGCGGTGCAGGGCTCGCCCCGCCGCAAAAACTCGGTAAAGGCCCCATAGGCCCCTTCCCGGGTAAAGTCCGCGTGAACAGCCAGGGGCTTGGCGGCCGGGAGCAGGCTTTCTTCCAAAGCCCGGCGGTAGCCTTCATAGCGCTCCCGGGTGTTCTGCTCTTTGGCGTTTCCGCCCAAAAAGGCGATCCGCCGGTGCCCTTTTTCAATGCAGTACCGGGTGGCGGTCCAAGCGGCCCGGGGCTGGTCAACGTACACGCAGTCATAGTCCTGAAAGCTGCCGGGGCTCTGGTAGTAGCTGGTGATCACCGTGGGCAGGCCCATGTCCTGAATGGCCCCAATCAGCTGGGGGCTGTAGTCAAAGGAGCCGAAAATCAGCCCGTCCACATACCGGCCCTTTAGAGAGTCCAAAACCTCCAGCTCCTTTTGGGGGCTGTGCATGGTGTAGCCCAGCAAAATGCTGTAGCCGTACTGCTCCAAGGTGATGGCCGCCCCGTGGATCATCTCGAAGTAGTAGGGGTTCATAATATCCGGAATGCACATCATGATTTTTTGAGTAATATTGTTCTTAAGGGTTTTTGCCGCCTGATGGGGCACATAGCCCAGCTCCGCCGCGGCCTCCAGAATGGCCGCTTTCGCGCCCGCGCTGCAATACCCGCTTCCGCTTAAGGCCCGGGCCACGGTTGAGGCGGAAAACCCGGTTTTATCCGCAATGTCATAGATGGTTGCCATAGTTCAACACCGCACTTCTTCCAAGTGTAATTCAGGCAGTACCGTATGGACCATGCCCGCCAAGCCCCCGTTTGGACACAAAAGGGCGCAAAAGCGCCAAAAAGCCCATGCGCAAAGCCCAAACCCAGCCTCGCGCGGCGTTGCCTCTGTCTGTCCTATCCATTCTAGCACGGG
>Ga0137309_100578_pt1 | contig 26792 bp, 27 predicted proteins | sample NAcewiD2O_June_FD_97179 | JGI IMG/M metagenome (GOLD analysis project Ga0137309, IMG submission 97179) | Mouse cecal microbial communities from Vienna, Austria - N-Acetylneuraminic amended D2O_June | ecosystem: Host-associated > Mammals > Digestive system > Large intestine > Cecum | place... | reverse complement strand
AGGGCGTGTGTGGCCACACACGCATTGCTTGCCTCTTTTCTCCGAAAATGAAAAGAACCAGTGAGAGAATCGTTAAATTTCACTCACTGGCTCAATTCGTTTCAAATTTTTCGGACAACTCTGTCAGTTCTTTCACCGTTTCTTGGGTGTGATGCAACAGGGTGTCACGCATTTCTGGCGGACAGCTGGAATAAAGCATTTTCATCTGATTGACACCCTCATCCTCCAGAGAAATATCTGGATTTATAAGCGTATCTAAAGAGATGTGCAGGACCTTTGCCAATGCTCTTAAAATCAAATAAGAAGGATTCATTTTCCCCTTTTCGATATTGGCGATTTGCTTTACAGAAACATGGCTCAGATCCGCAAGCTCCTGCTGTGTCAGGTCTTTTTTCTTTCGGGCTTCCCGCATTTTTTGCCCCAAAGCAGTCAAATCATCAATCGGCATAATCGTTCACCTCAAGAATATTGTATCGTTCCGGTTTATGCAAAGAAATAACCTTATTGTACCTGATGAACGGTATGATTATGCTGATTTTTGTGGAGCAATAGATAGGGATAAACTTGTATTCTTCGAGCAAACGAAATATAATTAGGGTTGAGCAAAACTCCGATTTGCTCATAAGACTATACAATAAATAGTGCTATCCGGCTCGCTTGAGCCCTATATATTGTGACTCAACTTTGCAAAACTCGCGTTTTGCTCAACCCTAAAATATAATATTTTAGGAGGTGCAAAATGGACTACATAACATTAAAAGAGGCAAGCCAAAAATGGGGAGTTTCAGTTCGACAGATAAACTATTATTGCGCCGATAGCCGTATCCTCGGGGCTGTGAAGATGGCGACAATCTGGCTGATACCGAAAGACGCAGAGAAGCCTGCTGACAGGCGTAGGAAGAAGGGAAAAAACAACCAATGAGATTAACGAAAAAGTGAATTTGACTGATTATAGACTTTTTCCTATTATGATACCAGCGAGCGAGGTGAAACCATGAGTTATACGATTATGATCATAGATGATGAACAGATGATTTTAGATATGCTTCGGGATCAGTTTGAAATGGAGCAATATCAGGTCATTACCGCAAAAAGTGGTGAAGAGGCCCTGCAAAAACTGACCCAGCAGCCAGATATTATTTTGCTGGATATCAATATGCCAGGGATGGATGGCCTTGCGTTGTGCCGGGCAATCCGCGATCATGTAACCTGCCCCATCCTATTCTTAACCGCCCGGATTGAGGAAGCGGATCGTGTAGCAGGCTTGCGGGCCGGTGGGGATGATTATATTTTGAAACCGTTCAGCCTGGCTGAGCTGACTGCTCGTGTAGAGGCCCACCTGCGCAGAGAGAGCCGTATCCAGCAAAAAATCAGTGTCCGGGGCTTTGGAGACATTGTGGTGGACTACGCCGCAAGGACTGTCTCGCGAAATGGCCAGCCCATAGAACTTTCCAAGGTGGAATTTGATATAGTGGAACTGCTTTCCCTCCACCCTGGACAGGTATTCAGCCGGGAGACCATTTATGAACAGGTGCGGGGTTTTGACGGCACCGCTGACAATGCTGTGGTGAAGGAACACATCCGCCGCATCCGAAACAAGCTGGGGGCGCAGTATATTGAAACAGTCTGGGGGTGCGGCTATAAATGGGCAAAATAAAACACTGGCTTCACTCCATGCCTCTCCGCCGGGCTTTTGTATCACTTGTCCTTGTTATGGCGGTGCTTGTAGCTGGTATTTCAGCAGTAACCATTTTTACCTGTGTCAACGTGCAAAATCAAATCTTGGAAAGTGTGACTGACTACCAGGTGTTACCGCCCCAAGAGACTGAGGATGAATATAACCTGGTGATTGCAGATAATAAACAGATCGTCCCAGGGGAAAATGGACAGCTTGTGATTTTATCCACCGAGTACCAAATCGCCAACCTGAGCGATACACAACGGGTCGCCTACTATGCGGCAAAAGCAGCCGTAGTCCTGGTGCCGACCTTGCTTTTCGTGCTTGGTACGATTTTCTGCGCCTGGATGTTCTATTCCATCAAACTGAAACAGCCGCTATCGTTACTCTTACAGAGCGCCGACCGCATATCACAGAGTGACCTGGATTTTTGTTTGGATTATCCCGCTTCGGACGAAATGGGTGAACTCTGTCGGGCGATGGACACCATGCGGGCCGCCCTCCTAAAAAATAATCAAGAGACTTGGGCTATGATAGAGGAGCGGCGCAAGCTCAGCGCCTCCATCGCCCATGACCTCCGTACCCCCATCACCGTGATGAAAGGCTACACAGAATATCTCTCGCATAATGTTCCGCTTGGACGCATCAGCGAGGACAAACTGATGGGCACGATCCGCAATCTTTCTTTGGCAACAGACCGACTGGAACAGTATGCAAACCAGGTGCGCGAGATACAGGCGATGGACGCCATCCCAGTGAAGCCAACATCCTGCTCTTTGCGGAAATTTTTTGAGGAACAGGAGGACGAATACGCCGTTTTAGCGCAGCAGCACCAGCTTCAATTCTCTATGGATATTAGTGGGGTTCCGGATATTCAGGTCATGCTGGATGGGATCTTGGTACATCGTATGATCGACAATGTGATTTCTAATGCCCTGCGCTTCGCCCGCCGTGAGATCACATTAAAGGCCGGGTGGCAAGAAGGTCTGCTTACAATTCAAGTACATGATGATGGGAAGGGCTTTTCAGAAGAATCCCTCCGCTCCGCCACAAGGCCGTTTTACAAGGAAAATACGGAAAATGACCACTTCGGGCTTGGCCTCTCGATCTGCAACACCCTTTGTCAGAAACAGGGTGGAACGCTCTCTCTGAGCAATAACAACGGAGCTTGCGTAGAAATGCAGATACAAGCGGAAAAAATTGATGCCGATTGACCAATCGTAGACCTTTTCCAATTATACTCTCCTTATCATAACGATAAGGAGAGTATTTTTATGCACAGATTTCTTTTTATTTCATTGGCACTTGTATGTTTGCTGGCTGGGTGCAGCGCGCCGCAGACCAGCGACCCAGCCACGGATGAATCGGACAACCTGGACGCCTATTTTGAGGAAGAACCAGCGGACAATGAGGTGGGCTCTGCGGAATTTGGTCTGCAAGACCCGATGGACATGGTTTATACCTACGATGGTGAGCCCTTGGAAATTCCGTTCTCCATAACTGGCGCTTCTTCTGGAAAAACCACAGAGATTGGCGTCCTCCTATTTGTGGATGGGATGGCCCAGCCCTATTCCGCAGTCTATGAGGATGGTACAGAGCTTGAGGAAAGCTATATGCAGGTCTTTAACCTGGATTATGGACAGCAAGAGAATTTCAACATGGTATTCCAGCCAGTGACCGGCAAAGCGGGGGAAACCGTCCCTGTTATGGCTGTCACAATTCTGGAGCCCAGTTTTGTAGCAGAAGGGCCCGATAATCCGCGTTATGGCTTCCACCACCAGGAATCTGCAACCATATCCCGCCAGATTTCTTTTGCAGCAGACGCCCCCGTACAGACATTGGCCGCAGCCGGTACGGACTACAATGTGGTGGATTTGCCGCAGGACGTATTAGATACCCTGGCTGCGTGGGGTGCGACCGATATCCTGGACACGACGGCAACCTTGTCCCTAGGTGTTGAAGATGGAAATTACATCCAGGCAGATGGGAAAACAGCGACAATCACTGTGCAGCTCTACGGCGGGCCGGAGGCGGAGTTCAATATCACTCTGTTCATCAACCACCAGCCTGTCCAACTCAATGGAGCGGACTATCTCTCTGTTCGGACTGTAAAAAACCAGATGGTAGAAGCCACATTCCAGATTGATACCTCTGCACTTGGTACGCTGAACACGGTCTATGCCATTGCCGTTACCCCGGAGGATGGGGAGCTTGAGATCAACAATCCAGTTAAGACAGCATCTGTACTTTTGGTCAACGGGGAGGTTTGACGAACATGAAAAGAATCAGTATTTTGCTTGCACTTGTACTCAGTCTTTCTCTGCTTTCCGCCTGCGGAGGCAACGAACCGGCGGCTAACACCGGAAATTCGTCCAGCAATCCCTCAGCGGACTCCCAGCAGGCTCCTGACGAATCGGCGGAACAGACAGCCGGCAGCGGAGCCAATTTTCTCTCGCCGGAGTACGATTATACCACCAATGAGCTGAAACTGACCGATTTATCTACCGGCGAAGTAACAGCCACCTATGCTTTTGACACCGCCCAAACACCCCTGCTGACAGACAAGACCAGCCAGGGAGTCATCGTCATGCTGTCCAGTCAGGCAGCGGCGGATGTGCAGGACATCGGCGGGGTCACGGTGATCTCCGGCGACAGTTCTGTGGAGACGCTGTATTACTGGCTATTCGATCAGAGCCTTAATCTGGTGGGCACCTACGAATTGACAGACGAAGCATTGGTAAATGGTCTTTGGGGCTCTGTCTTTGCTGCTGCGCCGGATGGGAAAACCCTTGTATATGCGGAAGGGCCCAGCCTCTATCAATATACCTTTGATACACAGGAACTGACGGAAATCACTCCGGCCATGAGCGAAACCGTTTATTTTGAGGCGGTCGGGTACAGCGGCAGCGGAGACTATTTGGCCTTTTTCGGAAGTCTGGACGGGCAGGAAAATACCACGGCCTATGGCTCGATTGATCTGAGCAGCAACACCGCCGCTATTTTTTCTGCTGAGGGCTTTTCCGGTTCCATGCTCTCTGTAAACGGAGAATATGCTGCTGTTTCCGATACGATTCTGCCCGCCAGCATGGGAGGCGCAAAGCAGACCGGCTCCGTCCTCTTTTTGGATTTGACCCAGCAGCAGGGGAAGGTAATCAACGTGGAGAGCGGAGATGAAAGCGGGATTGCCGCCGTATCCGCAGACGGCCAGTACATTGTGACCTGTGCGGGTGGAGACAGCCCAAGCGGTACTCTGCGGGCCTATCAGGTCAGCGATGGCACAAAAGTTGCGGATGAAACCTATACGATGGATACAAACTGCAAACCCTATGAGATTTGGGTCATCGGCCATTCCGCCTATGCAGCCCTGGGCACGGATGACGGCTATGCCCTCTCACAAGCGGTTGACCTTCTGTGAGGAATACATGATGAAACTGGAACTTGAAAGCATCACAAAATTTTATGGAAAATATCCCGCGCTCCAAAATGTATCCGCTACTCTGACAGAAGGGGTTTATGGATTGTTGGGGCCAAATGGGGCCGGTAAGACGACACTGATCAACATTTTGATTGGAATACTGCCTGCCAGCGGCGGCGTGATCCATCTGGACGGTGAAAACACCGTCCAGATGGGCGGGCGCTACTTTGACCAGATTGGCTATATGCCCCAGTACCCTCAGTTCTATGCAAATTTTACCGTACAGGAATTTTTGGACTATATGTGCCAAGTAAAAGGGGTAGCGAACGCAAAAGAGAGCATCGACGCGGCGCTGGTTTTCGTCAATTTGGAGGAAAACCGCAGCAAGCGGATCGGGGCGCTGTCCGGTGGGATGAGACAGCGGCTGGGGATCGCCCAAGCTATTCTGAACGACCCTAAACTGCTGGTGCTGGACGAGCCGACGGCGGGCCTTGACCCTGGTGAGCGAATCCGTTTCCGCAATCTCATTTCCCGTCTGGCCAAGGGGCGCATCATCCTTTTAGCTACCCATATTGTTTCCGATGTGGAATATATCGCCAAAGAGATCCTCCTGTTGCGGAAGGGTACACTGGTCATGCAGGGCACGCCCAGGGAACTGGAGCAGAGCATCCAGGGAAAGGTGTGGGAGGTATCAGCCAACGAGGCGGATATGGCTCTGATGGTGGACACCTATTGCGTGAGCAATATCAAGCAGCAGGATGGCTCCTATCTGCTGCGCATTGTGGATGATGGGAAAACGCTCCGAGGCGCAAAGCCGGTATCCCCAAATCTGGACGAAGTGTTCCTGCACACCTTTTTCCAGCCAAGTGAGGGACAGATATGAGTTTTCTCTATTTGGAGGCCAGAAAAGGCATCCTGCGGCGCTATACACTGATTGCGCTGGCGCTGTTCCTATGTCTGAATACGGTCAAAATCATCGCGGACTATCACGCCGGAGAGATACGGCCCGTTGCGGCCAATACAAGCGGAATGCAGGCAGGCTACGACACCATCTATGAGCGGATCAAAGGCCCCATTACAGAGGAAACCGTACGCTTCCTCACGTCAGAGTACCAGCGGTTGGACGCTTTGACGGCAGATGGAACATATAGCCGGGAGCCGCAGGAGGAGACTTACAGCGGCTATATCTTTGGCGACTACTATCTGCTCCACAGTTACTTCTATCCCCACATGGAGTACAGTGTCAAGTATTCCTCTGATATGGAGGAGATTCTGGCCCAGGCGAAAGAAAATATGACTTTCTATCAAGAGAGCGGTAACACAGCGGGAGCGGCAGAAAATGCCTACATTCTCCATCACTATGCAGGCCGAACGATTCCTGCGTTTTATCTGTATGATGGCTGGGAAGCTTTACTGTCCTATGACTTTTCCGATCTACTGATCCTGCTTTTACTCATTTTGGCGGTAGCGCCCGCATTCACGCGGGAGAAGGAAAACGGGATGACCCTGATTCTGTCCTCCTGCAAACGAGGCAGATGGCCTCTGCTTATTTCCAAATGCGGCGCTGGAGTGATATTTGCATGGATACCGACAATCCTGTTCGCCCTGTTAAACCTCCTGGTATTTGGGCTTTTGTGCGGTTTTGATGGCTGGGGCAGCCCGCTCTATGCCATCGAAAGCTATCAATATACTCCATTCTCCGGCTCGATTTTGCTGTTCTATGGATTGATTTGCGGGTTAAAGGCCATCGGTTTCAGCGTGACAGCACTCTTGCTGATTCTCCTGTCCGCCTGTTTCCAAAAATCACTCTATCCATGTCTGATGGGATTGGGGCTTGGCGTGGCATTAAACTACTGCACTGGTTGGGCGCTCTCCCCCGTGTGGTGGAAACAGGCCCTCTCCTGCATCAGCCCATTCACCTTGACCAGCGGCAGTAAACTGCTGGAAAGCCTGTCTGGGGTGAGCATCGGCGGGGTATATCTGCTCCGACTTTTCGTGGTTCTGATCGTTCAAGCTGTAATCGCGTGTCTGCTGGTCATAGCAATCAGGAGGAAATCATGCTGCAAGTAGAATTAAAGAAGATATTATTTCATCATAAAGGGCTTTTACTTCTTCTGATTGCTCTGGCGGCTTATGCAGTCTTTTGCGTCGGCAGCGGCTACGACAGCAGTTATATGATTGACCGGAATGAAGATACTTATCTGGCCTACATGGATCGCTGGCAAGGCGAGGTGACAGAGGAAAAAGCGCAGGAGATGGAGACGGAATACGCAGAAGCCACCCGCTCCGATGACGGCAGAAAAGCCGCCTTCTTGACCATCTATAACCAGTATTACTACGCAAAAGAGGACCCCGCCCATCGCTTCCTGATGGATGAGCGGGGATGGGACACACTCCTGACCCACGATGGAGTGAATGTAATCCTGCTGTTGTTCCTGCTGGCGCTTTGTGTTCCAGTATTTTGTGGGGAATACCAGTGTGGGATGGCGCAGATCCTCCGTTCTTGCAGAAATGGCCGAGGGCGGTTGGCTGGAATCAAATTAGGCGTAATGGCGGCCCTGGCGGTTCTGGCGACGGCTCTGTTTCAGTTGGTGCAGTTTGTTGTTGTCTCCTTGTTGGTCGGCCTGGATGGAGCATCCTATCCGCTGCAAAGCCTGTCCTTTTTTGAACATTCGCCCTATCTCATTTCCGTTGGACAGGCGTATGGGATCGTAGTCCTGTCCAGGTGCTTGGGCGCTGCTTGGTTTGCAATCCTGATTGCCCTGCTCTCCATCCTGTTCCGGCAGACGGTACTGACTACATTTTCCGGCATCGCGGTTTCTATCCTGCCACATTTGATCGGCGGCAGCTTTCTCAAATATGTCCTTCCGCTTCCTGCGGGGTTGCTGGCAGGAACCGGCTATGTGTGGGGAACACTGACAGAGGTTGGATATGACGAGGAGTGGAACCTGATTGATATAGTGACCTTTCCGGGTATCACGCCGGAGCAGTTTGGACTTTTGGTGATTCTGTTCTTGGCTATTGTCTGTCTGCTGGTTTGGCTCTGTCTCAGGTTTTATGTTGGCAGGCGGAAGGTCATTTCTACTCGCCCTCTCCTGACAGCGGCATTGATACTCTGTATGACCGTTTCATTGACTGGCTGCGGGTACAGCAATTCCCGTGAGATTACGCATGATTTTCTGGCCGATGCGTCCAAGGGAGAAAACAGCGCCTATACAGTGGAGCTTGATATGGTGGAGAACACCATCACTGCGACCAGCAAGGCCACAGGTGAGGCCATCCTGCTGACCCGTGATCCCTTTGGACAATCCGGGGCGATCTCCAGCATCTACGTTGACGAGGACGCCTGTTACTACGCTTCCAGCGGCGAGGTGGGCGATGGTTTTCAGATTTACCGAATCGACTTGAAGGATTTTTCCACACGGCTTTACTTCAGCACCGGCTCTGATAACACGGCGACTTTTTGGGGCTTGTTTGACCATGAACCGACAGTAGACGAACTGCTGGCAGATGTGGGCTCCACATCCTTTGTCATAGATGGGAATTACATCTACTATCTGCAAGGCGGACGGCTCTATAAGGTGTTCCGCTGGACGGGATGGGAGACAGTGGTTGTCCCAAACGTAGAAGGAATGCACAGCTTGGAGTATATGAGTGTTATCTGATACTAATTAACTTATGTTCATCAAAAAAAGCCTTGCTCACGCCTCGGCTCACTATACTCCACCATCGGCATTATCCTGCCGACTAACCAGCAATTATAAAAGAAATGCGCTTGACGCCAGTTTCCCACTTTGGGAAACTGGCGTTTTTGCTTGTTATTTCTTGTGGAATAGCCACGAATTGTGCCGGTGCCGTTCTCCACCTCATTTCAGTTCACCCGTCAACTGGACCCGCGAATCGAAATGGAGGTACATAATGCAGAAAATCAATCTTCGGGAGCTGTATCCCGACATTTATAAAACGGATACTTATCTGGAAATATCCGATGAAGTACAGGCAGTGTTCCTGGCCGACAAACGAGCTGAAGCACGTTACCTGCGACAGGTGTATAACTATAAAGCGCACTATTCCCTGGACTGCGACAACGGCATTGAGAAAGCCGTGGTACAGCATCCGCTGACCCCGGAAGAAATACTGGAGGACAAGCAACTCCGCGATCAGCTTTATGCCGCGGTGATGGAGTTGCCAGACAAGCAGGCCAAGTGGATTTATGCCCGGTTCTACCTGGGCATGACCATTAAGGAAATTGCCAAGGTGGAAGGTGTTGATCTCAGCTGGGTATATAAGAGCATAAAGCGCGGGTTGAAGCGCCTGAGAAAAAAGGTGTAAAAAGTTTAATTAACATGGCCAAAATGTCGCTGTTTTCTTCACTACCATTAGAAGGATAGCTTTTCACCTTCATTGGTACATTGACAACTGAATACACGGCAGAACAGGTACATAACCCGCGTATGAGCGAGTGCAGGACGCCGCGAAGATGGAGCAGCCAGGAGGTGATGGACAAGCTGTTTCGGAGCGATCAACGTCCCTGTGACCCGGATGGTGGCACATCCGGCGCGATGACTGCGCGGGGGCTTAAAGATACTTCCTCACGGCCCGCCAAAGACTTGGGGGGAACCCTGCGGCGCACGCTATGAACGACGCTGCGGAGTTATGACAGCCGCACCAGCGGAGACCTGTTCTGTCCCCAGCGTCAGGGATGCGTGGCAAATGTGGCGTAACACAAAAAAAGTTTCAAAATTAGATACCATGCGCTGGCAGGCAAAACTGCCAGCGCATTCATGTGATTTTGGAAGCCACAACCATATCCTTGACAAAGAAGGGAGAGATTATATGGAAAAGTTATTTACAAGGAAAGAAGCGGCCAAAATCCTGGGAATCAGTATTGCAACACTGGACACGGCCCGCAACAATGGCCTGATTTCCTATGTTCAGTATGTGCAGAACGGCTGTGTCTATTTCACAGACGCGAGCCTTCAGGAGTATATCGCAAAATTCACGCATCGGGCGAAGCCGGTGGAAAAGTGCGCCACATACCGCAAAGTGCGAAGTGCCGAGGCGTGAGCTGATCCGTATCCTTGCTGAAATAAGTGGTGTCTGGTAAAACAAAGATACAGCGCTGAATATGATTCTTGAGAGGTAACGGTATTGGCAAAAAGAAAACGACTAATTCCAGATTATAGTACGGTCATACTGAATGGCGTAGAGTATTACAGAACCCGAATCGAGGATGCCGATGGCAAGCGGGTCGCCCTTTATGCGAGAACTCCCGAAGAACTGTATGACAAAGAAACGGAGGCGTTGGAGCAGATCGGTCATGCCCGGTTTCATCGGAAATCGCCAACGGTAGCAGAATACTGTGAGAAATGGCTGCTGATGCAGTCGGTCCATGTGCGGCAGACCACCTTGACAGATTACACCTCCAAGGTGAGGCGGCATATCATTAAAGAATTGGGAGAGATGCGGATGGCAGATGTAACTCTGGATGACATCCAGCTCGCTCTTGTCCCGGTTTCCAAAAAATCGGCATCGGTTTACAAGGCCGTTGTGATTCTTTATAAATCCATCTTTCGGGCGGCAAAGGAAAGCCATGTGATCGAGGTGAATCCAACGCTCCATCTAAACGCAAAAGGCGGCGGTGTCCCACAGGAGGACCGCCAGGCGTTGACGGATGAACAGGTCGAGCAACTTTTAGACGCGATCCGGGACTTGCCGCCCTATGTGTCTGTGATGATCGGCTTATATGCCGGTCTGCGGAGAGAAGAAATCCTTGCGCTCCAATGGGATTCGGTGTATCTGGACACAGATGCCCCTTATCTGACAGTCCGGCGGGCATGGCACACGGAGCATAATCGGCCAGTCATTCTCACCGAACTAAAGACCAAGGCGGCAGAGCGGAATATCCCGCTCCCGACCTGCCTGGCAGAGTGCTTGAGGGAGGCGAAGAAAACATCTACATCTGATTATGTGGTGGCGAATCGGGATGGCGGCCCGCTGTCCTACACACAATTTAAGCGGCTGTGGCAGTATATTGTGACGCGGACTGCCAAACCGAGAGTGGCCCGGAAGCTGGTAGACGGGAAATATGTGAAGTATATCCTCTACCCGCAGCTGGGAGAGAAAGCCCGGAACAATGGTCACTGTGTTTACAGCTTGGATTTCGAGGTCACACCCCACCAGCTCCGGCACACCTACATAACCAACCTGATTCATTCTTCGGTGGACCCCAAAACGGTGCAGTACCTGGCAGGGCACGAAAGCAGCAAAATCACGATGGATATTTACGCCAAAGTCAAATACAACCAACCGGATCAGGTTGTCAAAGCGATGGGCGGCGCATTTTCCCAATGGGATGCCATGTGGGCATAGAACGGAGAATACAGCAAGAGCGAGGCAAAGACGCCTCGCTCTTTGTTTTTCTCAATCCGCATCTTTGATTTAATCAGGTCTTTCTGATAAAAAGGGAGTGAAGGAACCAATTTGCGCATAAGAAAGGAAATTATCTATGGCTAAGAAAAAAACAATTCCCCAGTATACAAGTGTGGAGCGAAAAGGAATCCAGTATTATAGGACAAGGATTCTGGACGCCGATGGCAAGCAGGTCAGCCTGTACGCAACGACTTGTGAGGAACTTTATGAGAAGCAATTAGCGGCGAGACGCCAAGTACAGGAGATTCTCTTTCACCGGCAGCATCCGACCGTCGCAGAGTATTGCGAGAAATGGCTGATGATGCAATCTGCAAAGGTTTCGGCGGCCACACTGAAAGGATATACTTCCAACATGAGGAACTACGTCATCAAGCCAATGGGCGATATGTATATGGAGGAAGTAACGGCTGATGACATCCGGCTGGCGTTGGTGCCACTGTCCAAGAAGTCCGAGGGCCTGTATAACAAAGTGAATATGCTCATCAAGTGTGTTTTCTATTCTGCCGAGCGCAGCCAGCTTCTTGCAGATAACCCCTGTGTGGGAATATCGGGAAAAGGCGGGAGACCGGCACAGAAAAAGGAGGCGCTGAGCGATCAACAGGTTGCGGTGCTTCTGGAGGCCATCAAAGGACTGCCGCCATATCTCTTTGTGATGATCGGTCTATACGCTGGCTTGCGTCGGGAAGAAGCCCTTGCCCTCCAATGGGACTGTGTGTTCCTGGATGTTCCCACCCCATACATTTCGGTACGGCGGGCATGGCGGGCGGAACACAACCGGCCGGTGATCTCTACGATTCTAAAAACCAAAGCGGCCCGGAGAGACATTCCCATCCCCAAGTGTCTGGCTGACTGCCTGCGAGAAGCGAAAGTGACCTCTACGTCTGACTATGTGATTGCCGACAGCGAGGGCCAGCCCCTGTCTTACTCACAGTTCAAGCGAGTGTGGCAGTACATTGTTGTCCGTTCCACCAAGGAGCGCACCTATTATAAATATGTGAACGGACAGAGCATTAAGTACACGGTAAAGCCGACGCTGGGAACCAGCCAGAAAAGCAATCCCAGGATTGTCTATACCCTGGATTTTGAAGTGGCGCCCCATCAGCTCCGGCACACCTATATTACAAATTTGCTTTATGCGGGTGTTGATCCCAAGACGGTTCAGTATCTTGCCGGACATGAAAATAGCAAAACAACTATGGACATTTATGCAAAGGTCAAGTATAATAAGCCCGAAGAACTTTTCGATGTGGTGAACCAGGCACTTCGCCCATCTGACCTTGCGGAGAACGTTTGTGATTGATTGGGTTAAGGGGTAGGACAACCGAGGCCCGCTACCTCAAAAAAGCCCGTAAAATCAAGGAAAAACGGCGCTAAAACGATAGCAGTACGGGCTTCTTGCCGGGAGTGGTTGTGCCGTTGGTAAAAGTCGCTTTGGCTTCGCCGCCGCTGGTGGTGAATTTTTTGGCGGACATGTCAGCGGTGCCGCCCGTACCGGTAATGTTGGTCAGATAGGTGGCATCGTCCTCCACCACCTCGCAGCGGAAGGACGGGTCCGCATCGAAATCAATGTGGATGGTTTCGTCCGCTTTCAGGGTGAATTTCAGGCCGCTGCCGGTTTCTGTCACCTCGCTGATGCAGTCCACCCCGTTTCTCTTGGCGGTGAACCCCTTGGGCGTACCGGCAGTGTAGTTCACGGTAAAGGTCCAGGAATCTGTGCCAGGAATGGCGCCGCTGACCTTTTTCGTCACTTCCAGAGAGAGCTTGTCGGACTCCGGCTTCTCAAAATTGAAGGGGTTGAGAATGTGCAGGCCGAAAGACCGCCGCTCGGAGAAGATCTGGTCACGGACATTTCGAGGAGAGGGGATGCTGTCCACAAAGCTGTCGCACTCGGTAAAGCCGTTGGTGGAGTGCAGCTCCTCGCCGGTGGGTATGCCGCTGCTGTCCAGCGGATACTCTACAAACTGGTTGTCTTTTCTCTGCCGCATATACTGCGCCAGATTCTTGATGGTGGAAGTCTGGTCGTAAATGAGATTATTGGCCGCAACCGGCTCACTGTTATACAGGGAGTAGGCCATCATCTCCCGGAGGGTATAAGCGCGGCGGTTGCCGTCCGGGTCCTTGAAGATGCCGCCCGTTTCAATGATGATCCGGTACTTGGTCCGCAGGTTGCCGTCCTTATCATGGACATATTCAGACCAGTTCTTCAAAGCCACGTCCTCGCTCCAGCCGGGGAGCGCCCCGCCGCCGCTGCCAACCTCCGTCAGACGGTTCAGCAGATACAGGAAGGACTTGTTCGCCTCATAGACCATGTACTCGTTGCCGGGGGTCACGGGCTTGGGGTTCACACCCCACATGGAGGTGTAATCGCCGCCGGTCCAGCCGGTTGACCAGTCGGACGCATGGCAGTGGAACATCTGGGATTTCTCATAGTCGGAGATCCCCGTCGCTGCCTGGAACTCGTCAGCGGTCGTAACCCAGCGCTGGTTGTAGCCGTCCGTGGCGTCATAGGCATAGACCGTGCCGCCCATCAGGCTGGGGGCATTGGAGCCCATACCGTTGTACTGCATGGCGCAGGAGTTGTACCAGGTGACATTGCGGCGGCAGGTATCCGCGTCCCAGTTCTCCGTTTTTCCTTGGCCCCAGACCACATTGAGCGGGGTGCCTTTGACCTTCCAGGTCGCTTCGCTGGTGGTGTTGAGGTCCGTGACAACACCTTCGGGGAACTCGATCAGGGTAAAGCGCACGAAGGTACGCTCCGGATCGGTGATCCAGGCAACATCCTTCCGGGTGGGCGTCTGCCCGCCGGGACTGCCGGGGTTCAGACCGCCCACACCGCCGGTGGGACCGGCAGCTGCTTTCCGGGGGGAAGACTGCATAGGCCGTCCCAGTACATCGCTGGGGCTGACGCTGATTGCGCTGTCAAAGATATAATTGCCAGCGGTATTGACGGGAACGCTCTTGGAGTGCATCCCCTTTGCCATAATGACCGCTATGTTGGGATCATCGAACTGCCCCCACTCGCTATCGTGGGGAATCAGTCCGGCATCCACGCAATATTTCTGGAGCCGCTTCGCATGTTCAGGACTCGTTTCATGCGTGGGCATGTCGCATTCCATCCATATTTCATATTTCCGGTAGGCCGTGCCGTCCAGATTGTACTCGAACAGCTCCTCCGGATTACCTTTGGCAAGGGTCATATCCACGGACAGTCCCGCCTGATGGCCGGACGTGCCGTTGGTTTGGAACGCCTCGCAGATCACCAGCGTCTCACCGTTGGCCATAGCGGACTTCTGGACCTTCGCCAGACGCTGGGCGAGAGTGTACATGCAGGGGGCGATGTACTCCTTCCGGTCCAGACGAAGATTGAAGATTTTTTTGCTGTCATTGGTCAGATTGTAGGCAATGCTGGGCAGGACATCCGGCAGATTGACAAAAACATACGCTTTGTCAACCCAGCCGGTTTTGCCGTCTGTAAGGCTGATCTTTATCCGTTCGCCGCCGTTGTCCTCCAGAAGAACGAAGGGAACGGGTTCGGCATCATCTGATGCGGGAATGGAAGCGATTTCCTTGTCGCCGCTCTCGGAATTAAAGACCGGCAGGGGATTGCAGGTGCCGTTCCAGCCGGTGGAACCGGCAACGTTTACCTCGAAATCGCCGGTCGCCGCATAAGCTGTATCTGCGGCAAAAGCTGTGGTGGGGAGCATTCCAACGACTGTCAGCAGGGCCAGCAGCAGAGCCAGCGCCCGCCGCCAGTCGGGTTTCATATTCTGCGAAAAAGTTTGCAGCATGAACGTTTTCCTCCTTATTTTCGTGTATTGTGTGTGCAGGCAAAAGAAAAGACCGCACGGTTTGTGCGGCCTTGGGGTGGGACGTATTGGGGCTGTTCATTCTTGGTATGGGTGGTTTCAGGTGCATGTTTCCTCCTTTTTTAACCGTTTTCGGTGGGCCACGCATTGACACTGGCCCCGGTATAGGGTACGCTCTCCGGATATCTCGTCCACGCCTCCAGACGGTACTTGGCTTTTTCGCCTCGGTAGCAGTCCAGATTTTCCTTACTGTAAGATGATTCCGGCCAGTGGACGTGTCCACCGTGGTTGCCGTCCGTGTACTGGAAGGCATGGACTTCATTGGGAGATTCCAGCGCGATCATCACATGCCATACCTCGCCGGTGGCGTTGTTGACCAGGAAGATGATATCTCCGGGGCGAATTTGGGCATTGTCCTCCAGCTTGCGGCCTGGGTTCTCTGCATCGCCGAAGATGAGGGAGCTGACCATAGCCGCGTATCCGCCGCAGGCGTAGGCGCTGTCTACCGGGTACATGTCCATGATGCGCTGGGCCTCTGTGCTGGGGATATCGTTTTTGTGGGTCCCCGGTGTACTGGATCTTCCCCAGATGGTGTCCTGGGGCCAGTCCTTTTCGATCTGGTGGAGCTGTTCCAGCACGGTTTCCTCGGTAAGCTGCGGGATGTTGGCTGCGGCTGCGGAGCTGCCGATGATGGCTCCCGCCAGCACACCAGCCAGAATTCCGGCTACTTTTTTCCCTCTGAACATATGTCATTCCTCCGTATCATGAATTTGGGTTTTGCAAGCACCACAATACCGGAGAAAGGACAACAAGTCTAGCAGAACATCGGGAACATCATGGAGAAGAACAGCGCCGGAAACGAAGCAGATTACACAATTTCGTTGGCCTGGACGCACCAGCGGAAGTCCCGCTCATCCCGGACGCAGGTATAGAGGCTGAGCATATTACTGGCGGACGAGGTCAGGCCGCTGCGGTCGCTCTCGTCCACCTTGGACACAGAGGACACCTCATAGGTCCGAGTGCCCTGCCTGGTGGTGAGAATAATCCTGTCGCCCAGCTCCAGCGTATGAATCCGCCCGAAGTAATTGTTGGCCCCTCTGTTGTGGGCCGCGATGGCAACATTTCCATCCCAGATACTGGAATCTTCAAAATGTCCCGCGCCTTTTTTCAGCGTGGCGGCGTCGGTGCCCTGATAGACGCCGACCTCCAGATCAATAGCGGGAATCGTCAGCGTACCCAGCGAGCCGTCCTCGTAGTACATATCGCTGCTCACATCGGTATAGCCGCTGGAGGCGTTGTCCATAGGCGTCTGCTGGATGGTCAGATTGGAATTGCCGCCAATGGAACCGGAGGTGTCAACGGGGAAGGCGGAATCAGCCGGGGCAATCGTTCCTGCTGTCGGAACTCCGGCGGAGCCGCTTTCGCCCAGCAGTGTCTGCATGGTCCCCAGCGAGGGCGGCAGGACGGCGGTCATGCTGCCGTTGATCATTGCGCCGCCGGTGGCTGCTCTGGAATTGGGGGCCAGATCCGGCGTCAGATAGCTGCCGCTATTCAGCACATTGCTGGTGGGGCTGCCGAAGGTGGGGGGGGATGAGGGCGGCGTTCTTGCTGATGTCCTCATTCTTCCGCGCGCCGTCGTCCGGGGTCTGCACCACCTCCACCGAGGTGGGTTTACCATAATTGGGACTCGCCGTCCCCGCAAGATTGTACTGCATGGCGTGGGCTGGGGGCGCGACGCCGGCCATCAGGCAGAAAGTCAGTGCGATTGCCATAAATTTTTTCCACGTTTTCATTGGGAATCCTCCTCTCCCGATTCACTTCTGCGTTTAAGGAACAGGGCTATGCCAATGCCGCCGCCAGCCGCAGCGATCACGCCCAGGGGGATCAGAATATACCCCCATTGGATGTGAAAACTGCCGGTCTTTCGCGGCAATTCCACAACGGGTTCATCCGGGAATTCCGGCTCGACAGGCAGCTCCGGTTCCTCCGGCACGAAAGTTGTCCGCTCGAAAATGGCCACATACCGCACACGGTCCAGCGCGATTCGGCTGACCTTGCCGGTGTAATCGGCGGTGACGTTGTAGCCAGTGACATAACTGCTGGTGGCGGTGCCAGTGTAAGTCGCCACGGCGGTAAAACGGTCGCCCATAGCGTAGCCGTCCACGCTGTCGGTGTTATCCGTCTGCCAGGAGATGTCCTTCAGCTTCATGGTCCTGCCGCCCTCGTCGATGGTTTTGGGGATGTACTCCGTGTCCTGTCCCGCCAGATTGGGATAGCGGCGGGTGGTAGTCACGGTCTTGCTGGATTTGCCGTAGCCCGCCTCCTCAATGCGGACGGTACTCAGCGGCAGGGCTAGCGTGCCAGACAGCCCGTCCTCCGTGACGAACTCCTTCTCCTGGGGTAGCAGGGCCAGCACGGACTCCATGTCCTTCTTCTTGCTGGTGACTGTCACCGTTTCCGTGTGCTCCCGCTCCTGGTACTCCGGCGTTTCCTGCTTGAGCAGGTCCGTGAGGGAGTAGTTCCAGCCGTTCTGCTCAAAGTCGGAACGGGGGATGCCGCCTGGATCGTCCTCCGGGCCCAGGTCGTAGCTCTTGCGGATCTCCGAGCCGTCATCGCTCTGGACAATGGATGTCGGGTAGCAGACCTCCAGCGCCAGCGCGGTGGGACCGAGGATGGACAGCAGAAAGACTGCCAGCAGCGCGAGGATCATCATTCGCTTCATGACGATGACCGCCTCCTTTTCTTTGATTTTATTTGGTGCGTCTCCTTTCCATTTTGATGTATATAGAGTGCCGTTTGACGCGCTATATCTGTGTCATACCGCCCATAGATGGGCCGTCTTGTTTGGGAGCCTGGATTTCCTCCAGCTTCTCCCGCGCCCAGTCCGGCAGGAATTCCTCCTTCAGAACGCCAATAAAATCGGAACGGTTCCATCTGGCCTGCTCACCGTCGCCCAGGCAGGTGGCGTAGACCGCCCGCCCGCTGGCGGTGGGGCTGCAGCCGAAACCACCCTCGCCATACCACAGCATATTGGAAGCACTCCAGCAGCTCTCTCGCAGCGTGTCCGGACTCAGTACCAGCACCTTGCCCTCGTAATCTAACGCACCGCTGTTGCAGTGTTCCGGACCGAACAGCTCCAATGCCTGATATGCTTCGCGGGTCTGGGCAATAAATGCATCTGTCAGCATGATGCCCCGATCTACCACAAAATAGTGGTTGGATTTGCCGTCCGGCGGCACATAAACCGTTTTGCACCAGTCCTGATTTTCCTGACCGAACTGACAGGCGTATTGCGGCGCTTCCTGGGCCAATGTATTGGCAAGCACGAATCTCGTCCGTTTGAAGCCCCATTTCTCCAGCACTGTTTCCGCACAGCCCGGCTTCAGCTGTTCCGTGTTCTCGTCAAAAAACAGATTGATTGCCTTCTCGATATTGCGGGCGCACTCGACATTTTGGTAGAAGCTGTCCCACCACTTCCGCTCCTCATGCATGGATTTCGCGTCCATACGGGAATAGGGGTACAGGTACGGAAAATCAGCCATAGATGATCTCCTCGGTCATCAGCAGTTCCCCCAGCTCGTTCAGGCACGCGCCGCTGTCGGCCAGCAGCTCCAGCATCTGGCGGGGGACGTCCGAGAGATCATAGCGGTAATTGGCCTCCTCGACACAGACCACGCCGTCCCCTTTGGGCCATGCGCAGAGCTTAGCGTCCTTCGGGATGCCCACTTCCTGCCGCACCCACTCCGGCAGATCCACACCGCTGCCGGGATTGTCCAGGTCGATGTCGCAGTCCTCCACACACTCATTGCAGGGACCGCAGACTTGGGCCAGGTATACGCTCAGGTCAATGGACAGCTTCTGGAGCTGCTCAATGGCGTGGACCAGCTCCATTGCCGTCATCTCTTTTTTCAGGACCACCACCGCGTCCATCAGGGCGTGGATCTCCACCATTTCGCCCTTTTCAAAGCCGCTCTGCTCCATGATGATGTTGGGGATCACCAGCTTCTTTTTGGTGGTACCTTTGGTAAATACGAGTTCAGACATGTCGTTTTCCTTTCAGTTAAAAAGTGTGATTTGTGATGTGGCCCGCTGCCGCTCATCCATGTCATAGTTGGAGATGAGCAATTCCGGGAATTGTGCGCCACCGTCATAGCGCTGCTTGATATTATTCAGGCGGGTAATCTCCTGGATCATGATGCCGGGCCGGTTGTACAGCTCACGGACAAAATCATCATCGTTGTAGGACAGAAGAAATTGTCCCTCTATGTCCAGCAACAAATTACGAAGCCGGAAATGATCGTCTTCCGAAAACCCGCCTTCGCCTATGTTTTGATAGTAGCCCTCCGTGTTGTGGTAGGGCGGGTCGAGGTAGAAAAAGGTGGACGGGCGGTCATAGTGGAGGATCAGCTTTTCAAAGTCCTGATGCTCAATGACCACAGTCCGCAGCCGCCTGTGGGCCTGTTGAATCAGCGGGAAATTGCCCCACATATCATGGGGTTTCCCGGCAAAGCTGGTAAGGCCGGCGGCGTAGCTGTAGCGGATGATTTGGTAAAACCAAGCCGCTTTCTGTACATCACTGGCGGGGCTGTCGCGGGCAAGGGCGGCGCGGATACGGTCAAAATCCTCCCGTGCGTTGAGGACGTATTTCAGCGCCGCCATCAGCTCTTCCGGCTGCTCCCGGACGCAGCGGTACAGGTTCACCAGCAGGCCGTTAAAGTCGTTGTAGACCTCATAATCGTTTCTGCGTGGTTTGTGGAACAGCACCCAGCCGCCTCCGCCAAATACCTCCACATAGCGCTCATAGAGGAGCGGGAACCGCCGGACCACTTCCTCACGCAGAGCCTTCTTCCCCCCGATCCAGCTGATGAAGCTGTTCAGGAGCCATCACCTCCAACAGCTGTTTCGCCGAACCGCTCCAGCGATCCCCGCAAGCCGCTCATAGAATCCTGCAGGCCCTTCAGCATCTCCTCCAGATTGAGGATCGTGTCAACAACCTCCCCGGCGTGGGCGGCGTAGAAGTGCCCCTCCGATCCGCTGCAAATCGGGATATTTTTTCGCCGCAGACGGTTCACCTGACGGCGCAGCTCGTTCTCGCTGATCTGGAGGGCCTGCTCCAATTCGGCAGCTTTCATGGCGTGACTGCGGCCCAGGCAGTTGCCTTTCAAATACGCTTTCAGTTGTTCACTTGCCATTTTTCAGTCCTTTCTGGTGCTGTTTCTCTGAAAATAGGCGCAAAAAAGGGGCCGCTGTCCCTTTTTCAGAGAAACGGCCCCTTGTGATGTAGATTTGATTTTACTGCATAGTCATTCCGCCCTGTTGGGGCTCATTCGGCACAAGCTGGATCGGCTCACCATCCCGGTCCAGGCGGCCATAGGAAGTCAGCTTGGCGCTATGGAATTCCAGAATAGCCGCACCATATCCCCGCAGGTCTATGTATGGCTGCAATCGTTCCATCGTAGTTGAGTCGATGGATATCCGCAGATCATCTGCTGCCGCTTCCTCCAATGTGCGGATATCGGGCAGGAGCGTGTATTCATCCACGGTTTCAGCAAGCGCCACTGCATCGGCCACCTCCTGGTAGTCTGTTGCCGCCAGGATAGCTTTGTATTTGGTGAGTTTTCCTTCTGTGTCCAACTGCCGCAGTTTCTCGGCCAGCTGGATGACCTGTTGCACCTCATCATCCATAAAGATGCGGCGATTCCAGGCCGGAATTGGACTGTCCAAGATAGCGGCCATAACATTGCTCCAGCTGGCGCAGCCCGCCTTTTCCAAGGTTGCCTGCAACTGTTCACTGCTGGCTGGCAGTTCGATGGGGATGGGGTCCCGTTTCTGTCCGGGAATCAGCGGCACCGGCAGGACGTTGAGCAGGATGGTATAGGCCGGCTTATGGGGCCGATAATCCATGTTTTCACTGACATGGCGCACATCCGTGTGCTGCTCCACATAGCCGAAGCCCGTGTACACGCCGCCCTCCTGTTCCCGATGCTCCCTGCCGATTTTTCCGTAATCCAGCAGCGCCAACGCAGAGTCCGGCAGGTCGTTCACGGCTTCAATAAAATCGTTTTCCACCAGAAATTTCCCCAGCTGAAAGTCTGTCGTAGCATCTTCCGCCACATGGCAGCAATCCGTGCTGTAGGCAAAATCGATGAGCCGGGGCAGTTCAATAGTGGCGGCGCACTGTCCGATTTCCTTTCCCACCAACCCCTCAAACGCCGCCATATCCTGCACGGATGTAAACTCTGACAGCTTTTTCGCCAAAGCGTTGAGCTTGTAGATGTCCGGCTGCTCATGGACGCACCGCTCCAGATAGCCATACTCCTCACGGAATTTCAGCACCTCCAGATAGGGCAGTTTCCCGTTCTCCAGACGCAGCCGCTCCATCATGTCCAGCATCTCATAATCGGTTGCCGGAAGGTACACTTCCACAAAATTGTTTTCGCCATTCGCGGCGTAGACCTGGCAAATGTCACGCAAAGGTCATCCCTCCTTGTTCCTGTTGTGGCTGCCGCATATACGCCTTCGGATCAGCCCCCGGCTTGTCCCATCCGAATAAGCTGCCGAAGGACATGGCTGCCTCCTGCTCTTTGGAGATGCCCCGCTTCTGGTTGAGATAATCCGCGGTGCGGCGGTTCTGGTCCGGATTGTCCCGGCTCCACTCCGTCTGAAAGTACCCGCTCTCTCCCCGCTTGATGCGGATGAGGCTCCCATCGCTGGGCAGGGTGGAGTAGCACATATCCGGCAGTTTTTCGGCAAATTGCGGATCAAACCGCTCCTGTTCCGTCATAATACTCCAATCATCGTTGTTCCAGAGGTGGGCATATACTTCCATGCTGCGGCTCTGCTCAATAGACCGCTGCTCGAACCCCTCACCAAAGCCGTCCGATGCCTGTCCGGATACGTTGTCAATCAGTTTCTCCAGTTCTTCCGGCGTCAGATGGCCCTGCACTTTGCATTCGGCCACGCCCCACAGCTGGCCATCCCGCACCTCGGCGGTAAAGACGTAGGACTGCATCTTGCGGTTCACGCCGTCGTCCTCGTGATAATAGGTCATCATCCCGCGTTCCGCCTCCTCCGGCATCCGCTCATTTTGCAGGGCGGCGATCACCTGGGGGGTATACTCCACTGCGTCATGGGCGTCAAGGACAAGGGGTTCTTCCTCCATATCCCCCCACTCGTTCGCCTCAAAAACGTCTACTGTCATGGGCATATACAGTTTCAGCGTCTGCGTAGGCGGCGGCAGGACGGTAAAACTGTCCTCGCCCAGAATCACGCCAAGCTCCCGGCCATTGTCAAACGAGACATGAAAAGTACCAGCATCGTCAATGCATTGCAGGGTTCCCATGCTTCCCGGCGGGACCGGGTCAGGGTCGTTTTTCATCTCTCTGAGCTTGATTCGGCTCCCCTCCGGAAACTGCTCACGCAGGAAATCCTGCCAGCCTTTTGGTATCTGATTCATCTACATCCCTCCCATTGTCATGCCCTGTGCGGGCGCGTCAAGCGTTTGATGGATCTGCTCCAACGCTTGTATGATTGTGCGGTCCGCCTTGAAACTGTCCGATTTTTGATAATCCTCCGAGTACCACTCCCGGTCATCATGGGTAATCAGCAGATCCACAGAGGCGATGCCGTCTTTGGTTACACCCAAGTGCTTGTCCCTGCTGTCGCTGGCGGCGTAAAGCTCAACCGCTTCCTCCAACGATAAGCCGCTGAACATCTGCTCCTCCGGCATATTGCTGTCCCGCAGCAGATACCATTTGTAGGTGTGTGGAATACTGGGATCAGACGCATTCTGGAGATGCTGCAGGCCCTCCGCTGATAAACCGTACTGCTGCGCCTGCTCCATTGCCAGCTTTTGCTGGTTCAAGTCGTAGCAGTAAAGATATCCGTAATCGCTGGTATCGGTTGTACAGCGCAGACAGAAACGGTAATCAGCTGTTTCTGCGACAAATCCCACGCTTTCTCGCCCGATTTCGCCCTCCGGATACCCATAACACCACCGCCGCATGGTGGACTCGTTTTTCAGCGGTCCACGGGTGAGCAGTTCATTCACGAATTCCTGGAGCACTTCCTTGAATTTGGGGGTGTTGAACTGGTCATCATTGTGAGGCCACCAGGAGTGGTTGAATCTGCCGTCTCTAAAATAAAACCGCATGTGTCCGACTGTGCCAGAGGCCGCGTCTTTCTCCAAATCCATCAGCGAATAGAACAGCCCCGCTTCTTTTCCGGGAGAAGCGGGGCGCAGTACATATTTTCGCGGGTCCTGGGGGTAGTCCAGATGGTTTTTCTCGCAGAAGCCCGCCAGATCCAGCAGCTCCTCATGCAGATGGAAGCTGTTTTTGATCTGGCGGGCCATGGTGGTTTCTCGTTTCAGCGGGACTGGCGAGAGGACGGTGCCGACGCGGTTCCACACCACATGATCCTCCAATGTGGCGGGTTTGACCGGGTTCCGGTCGGACGCTGCCAAGTCGTAGCAGAACCAATTGTCCGGAACAGATTCCTGCTCGATTGGCAGGCTGGTGAAGAGCACAGGCTTTCCGAACAGCTCCGCACTCTCATGCTTGTCCTTGCAAATGTTGCAGCGCAAGGGTTTCACTCTCCTTTCCTGTTTGGGTAGCCCAACATACATACCATACTTTTTGACGAAAGTCTACCCTGATTTTTTACATCATCCGCATTTCCGGCTGCTCCGCAGGTTCCTCCCGCATCAGCTCCTCCAGCGGCATTTCTCCATGATAGGACACATAGCCGCACTCGTTGAGTTGTCCAGTGCCGGGTATAAAGTCAAATTGATCCAGATTTTCCGCCAGACGACAGATGGGGCTTGCTCCAGATGCTCCCGCCATCAGCACCACTGCGTTCAGCTTTTCAATTTCCTCACCCGCCAGCAATTGTATACTCTGGCACATCCGGTTGAGTTCGGGGATATCATCACCACTCAGGTGTTCCAGATCCAATTTGTACGCTACGATATCCGGCAATTCATCAAAATCAAGGCGCACCTGTACATTATACGGCGCATCCACGCCAATACGGAGCAGCGTCCGCTCAATTTGCTGTGCCGAGGCGGGAAGATACAGATATTCCGGATTCTTCCTTTCTGCAAGCCCCTGCTGGGGTGTGACCTCCAGCACCATGAGGCTGCTGTCATAGGGATACGCAGGGAACTGATGCCCATTGTAGTGCTGCTCCAGCACCATGCCGTTGTCGTAGACCACGCCATAGGGGGTAATCGTTCCACCGCCGCCCTGGATGAGCCGGAGGGCCTCTGCTTTACCATCTATCGCCTGGTATTGGTCCATAGGCATTCCGCCGCCGTTCAGCGTCATGACGTGGTCCTTCCCGATCTTCTCCAGATCGGCGAAGCTGGTAATCACCGTGGCCTGCTGGCAGCAGAACGTGAGGTTGATGAAATCCTTGATGTCTGTCAAAGCCAGCTTATGGGCCATCGCCACAAACTGGATGTCCTCGCCTGTGCAGAAACTGTCCAGCCGTTTCGCCAGATAGTTCAGCTCATCCACATTGACCAGCGTTCCCTTGAGGGCCTCCAGCACATCGTAAGCGCTCTCCACCTCATCTACTATGCAGTCCCGATTGGCAGAGTAGCCCACGTCCTTCTCCTGAAGAACTTCAATGGTTTCATCGTATTCCCCGGTTGGGATGGGGAAGGGCATGGACACCTGGCCATACTCTGGGTGTTGGACGTTGCTCAGCACCGCTCTGATAACCTCACTCATACGCCGTTCCCCCTCCCGATCTCCATGACTTTCGGTCCAAACCGGGCAATCAGGGCGGCGTTGAGGATCATCAGCAGGGTGTCATCGCTCACCAGCTCTTCATCCGCCAGTTCGTCTGCCGCCGCGCCCAGCCTGCCGTGATAGATGCCCTTTGCCGCTCGGTAGAGAGTATACTCCTTGACGCTGGCGTTGCCCGGCTTCACTGCGTCAAAGGCAATGCTCCCCGGCGTGACCGCCGGACGAATGCGCTGCCAGAGTGTGGCGTTGGAGGACAGCAGGTACACCGCCGCCGTCCAACGGCTGCCCACATTGCTCTCACCCTCCGTCAGCTTCAGCATCCGGGCAATGTGGAGCTGGCCGTCGAAGAGGAAACGCCCGGCGCGGCGGGTCAACTGCACCACCCGGCGCTTCAGTCCCCAGTGTTCCCAGGGCCGCACCAGTTCCTGCGCCAGTTCCTCCAGCGTCACTGTCCCAGCCTCCAAACGCTCCGTGAGGTAAGGACACCTGGGCTTACTGCAGCTCCGCCGCCGGTACTGCAGGCAGTTCCGGCAGTTCACATCCTCCGGGCCGTAGCGGAACTGGCAGAGAACCATCGTGCCGCTGCTGCGGGGAATAGAATTCAGCGGCGTCATCATCAGCCGCTCCAGTCCAGCCAGCGGCGTATCCTGTGTGAAATATTTTCCCATTGCATAGTCCTTTCTACATTCCTGTTCCCTGAAAGCAAAAAAGCGGGGCCTGTATTTTGCCGCCGTTTCCGGCTGCATACAGGCCCCGCTTCTGCAATCAGTCGTTGTATTCGATTATAGCAATCCAAGAAATTATCAAGGAATACCAGCGGCAGAAAACCAACCAGCGCAGTCGGAAGGGCGGATCAGCGAGAAAGCCTCAGCAATACCATGCGGAAGCTGAGGTAATAATCTGATTTTCAGCTTGCGAAGAATCGCCTTGATTTTTGACCACATATTTTCGATTGGATTCAAATCAGGGCTGTATGCTGGCAAGTACAGTAATTTCATGTCGGCCCCCTGCAAAAGCGTCTGGACCTCTTTGACATGATGCGTGCGCATATTATCCATGATGACAATATCCCCTTCGTGCAGCGTGGGAATGAGCGTGTTCTTGAGATAGTCCAGAAATTTTTCGCGGGTCGTTCCACCGCTGTAAATCGTATAGGCAGTCTCACCGTTGCGTCTTACAGAGGAAAGAATCGTGGTATTGGCAGGTGTATTCAAAGGAGTCTTGTCTACTGAGGCCCTCCGTAAAATCTTGTGTAAGCGAGATTCGACAAAGTCAAGTATGGTGCAGAGAAAACAGTACAGAATGTGGGCTGGAGCCCTTGCTGACACATCATCCCGGCGGGCCGGATGGTATGTGCGCCGGAGGCGTGAATGCCGTCCGGTTTGCCGGGATATTCTAAAGGGAAGGCTCAGCCCACAGCCCGGTCCGCAAACATGAGCTGGAGCTGATTGAGCACCAGGTCCCAGTTCTGACACCTGGTCCGCCAGCGCTTGGTAATGCGCTGGGAGGCCAGATAGAGCATCCGGCGCAGGGAATCGTCGCTGGTGAAGCTGGGCTTATTTTTCGTGATCTGGCGGAACTGACGGTTCAGGCCCTCGATAATATTGGTCGTGTATATGATTTTCCGAACCTCGGGCGGGTATTCATAAAAGGTGCTCAAAACTTCCCAGTTTTCCTCCCAGCTTTTCACGCAGGAGGGGTACTGTTTC